>TARA_R110002012_G_scaffold49676_2_pt1 | contig 12547 bp, 8 predicted proteins | sample TARA_R110002012 | Tara Oceans TARA_R110002012 (sample SAMEA4396515) | marine metagenome | biome: Westerlies Biome; feature: [DCM] deep chlorophyll maximum layer (ENVO:01000326); material: water (ENVO:00002006), including particulate matter (ENVO:01000060) such as... | depth 40 m
GTCATCGCCTGCGGAACAGGCTCTTCCACTTCTTTGGTTTTAGGCGTTTGTTTGCAGGCCAAAACCATCAGAAAAAGTACTAGAATGGTTAATTTGTTCATGGTATGTATTTTACCAGTTGGTCGAAAAGCCCTTTTTTTAATTACAGGAATGGCTATTTTTACAAGACGTATGGAAATTAAATTAATCAGTAGTGCCCAAAATCCCTTGGTTAAAAAAATTCTCCTGCTTAAGGAAAAATCCCGTGAACGAAGAAAGACGGGACTTTTTGTTGTAGAGGGACAACGGGAAATTGAACTGGCACAAAAAGGAGGATATACTTTACAGACCCTTCTTTTTTGTCCTGAGATCATGGGCGAGCTTTCCATTGAACCTATTATAAAGCCTTCAAGTCCTGAAATCATCCAAGTTTCTGAAAACGTTTATGGCAAAGTTGCCCACCGCGGCACCACAGAGGGTGTTCTTGGATTGATGCAGTCCAAAAATCATACATTGGAGAACATTGTATTTAAAAACAAAACACCTTTGGTACTGGTGGCCGAAGCTCCCGAAAAACCGGGAAATATCGGTGCACTTTTGCGTACTGCGGATGCTGCTGCCGTTGATGCCGTTTTAATAGCAAATCCCAAATCCGACCTATATAGTCCAAATATTATACGTTCCAGCGTTGGTTGCCTTTTTACCAACCAAATAGGCGTAGGAACCACGGACGAAATCATTGACTTTTTACAAACCAACCAAATCAAAATTTACTGTGCTGCCCTGACTGCTTCCAAAAATTATGCGGATTGTGATTTTAAAGCCGCTTCGGCCCTAGTAATGGGAACGGAGGCAATTGGATTGACCGATACTTGGCTCAAAAATTCCGACCAAAACATAATTATACCGATGCAAGGAGAAATAGACTCCATGAATGTTTCGGTATCCGCTGCAATACTTATATTTGAAGCGAAGCGCCAGCGCGGATTTTAAGCTATGGAAAAAAATTCACTCTTTTACGTAATACTGGCTATCCTTGTGGTCCAATACTTGGTCCATCAGTATTTGGAGTACTTGAACGCCAAGCGTTTCAAATCAACACTGCCCCCCGAACTTGCCGATGTTTTTGATGAAAACGAGTATCAAAAATCACAGCAATACAAACAAACCAACTATAAATTTGGGGTGATTTCCGATGGATTCTCCCTTGTGTTGACGATATGTTTTCTTTCTTTTGGAGGTTTTGAATGGATTGATCAACTAACTCGTTCCATCACCGACAAACCCATTCCCATGGCTTTGATTTTCTTCGGGATCATTATGCTGGGAAGCTCCATTTTGGGATTGCCGTTTTCATACTACCGAACTTTTGTGATTGAAGAGCAATACGGGTTCAACAAGACCACTAAATCCACATTTTTATCGGACAAAATAAAGGGCGGTATCCTCACGATCATTTTAGGAGGAGGTATTTTAACACTGTTTATGCTGTTCTACCAATCCACAGGACCCATTTTTTGGGTTTATGCATGGGCGATGGTTGCTATAATTATTCTTTTCATCAATTTGTTCTATAGCCGCTTGATTGTTCCGCTATTTAACAAACAAACACCCTTGCAGGATGGGAGTTTAAAGAGTTCAATCGAAAACTATGCACAAAAAGTGGGTTTTGAGCTTCAAAATATTTTTGTTATTGATGGCTCCAAGCGTTCCACGAAGGCAAATGCTTATTTTTCAGGTTTCGGAAAGGAAAAACGCATCACGCTATTTGATACATTGATCAATGATTTAAGCGAGGATGAAATTGTAGCCGTTTTGGCGCACGAAGTAGGACATTACAAGAAGAAGCACATTATTGTCAACCTTATTGTCTCACTCTTGACCACAGGTCTGACCTTGTTCATTCTTTCCTTGTTTATAAATAACCCTAAAATATCATTGGCCATCGGCGTGTCCACACCAAGTTTCCATGCCGCTTTGGTAGGATTTGCCCTTTTGTACAGTCCCATTTCGGAGGTAACCGGCTTGGTCATGAACTATCTGTCAAGGAAATTTGAGTTTCAGGCTGACGATTTCGCCAAAACTACGTTTGCAGCAACACCTTTGGTCTCATCTTTAAAAAAATTGTCCAAAAAAAGTTTGAGCAACTTAACGCCACACCCTGCCTATGTTTTTGTTCACTACTCCCACCCACCGCTAGTGGAACGCATCCAAAACCTAAAGGCATAGTTTTTGTTGTTTAGATAATAAGATTGTAGTAAATTTAAAATACTATGACAGAGGCTGCTATTGAAAAAGAGAACAAGGAGATTGCGAAGCAGTACAAGGAATTACTTCGCATTAGCTACCAAACCCTAACGGATGAGGACAAAAAGTTGATTCGTTCTGCGTTTGATGTGGCCGTGGATGCCCACAAAGACCAGCGACGCAAATCTGGGGAGGCTTATATCTTCCATCCGATTGCCGTAGCCAAGATCGTAGCTTCGGAAATTGGTCTTGATGCCGTTTCCATTGCCTCTGCCCTACTCCACGATGTGGTCGAGGACACGCCCTATACTTTGGCTGATATTGAGCGGATGTTCGGTGAGACCGTTGCCCGAATTGTGGATGGACTCACCAAGATTGCCCACTTAAAAAAGGACAAGGACATTAGCCAGCAAGCAGAGAACTTTAGAAAAATGCTGCTGACCTTGCATGACGATGTTCGGGTAATCATTATTAAGATTGCGGACCGTTACCACAATATGCTAACCATGGAATCCATGCCGGAGCATAAACAGGTAAAAATCGCATCGGAAACCCTTTATATTTATGCTCCCCTTGCCCATAGAATTGGGCTGTACAATATTAAAACGCATCTGGAAGACCTTTCCCTAAAATACACAGAACCTGAGGTCTACACCGACATACAGGCCAAAATAGAGGATACCGAAGAAGAAAGTGCTGCCTACATCGAGGATTTCTCCAATGTAATCAGAACATCTTTGGACAAAGAAGGTCTCAATTATTTCATCAAAGGGAGAATGAAGTCCATCTTTTCTATCCGTAGAAAAATGAAGTCTCAGAATGTCTCTTTTGATGAAGTTTATGACAAATTCGCGATCAGGATTATCTATAAATCCGACAAGAAAAACGAAAAGTTCCTTGCTTGGAAAATATATTCCATAGTTACAGATCACTTCACCCCCAACCCTATTCGTTTGCGGGACTGGATTACCTCGCCCAAATCTACGGGCTACGAAGCACTCCATATTACGGTTATGGGTCCGAAGGGCAAGTGGGTAGAAGTTCAAATACGAAGTGAACGCATGCACGAGATTGCCGAAAAAGGCTATGCAGCTCATTTTAAATACAAACACGGTACCCAAAAAGAACAAGGCATAGAGGAATGGCTCAACAAATTACAGGAAGCACTCGAAACTTCCAATGGCAATGCCGTTGATTTTGTTGAAGAGTTCAAGCTTAACTTATATTCCAAAGAAATATTTGTGTTTACCCCCAAGGGGGACTTAAAATCTATGCCAAAAGGGGCAACAGCTTTGGATTTTGCCTTCAATATTCACACCGAAATTGGACTGAAGACCCGCGGTGCCAAAGTCAATGGAAAACTGGTTCCGTTGGGAACCAAACTTCGCAGTGGCGACCAAGTGGAAATCATAACCTCGGAAAGCGCCAAACCCACCCAAAACTGGTTGGATTATGCCGAAACAGCGCGGGCACGGTCTAAAATAAAATCATCGCTAAGCGAGGAGAAAAAAGAAGTTGCTGAAGAAGGAAAGGAAATATTGCGGCGCAAGCTAAAAGCCCAAAAAATAAACCTGAACGAGGACACTATAAACAAATTGGTGACTTTCTTCAAATTGAAGACAAGTTTAGATCTATTTTACAGGGTCGGCATCGGGGTTATCGACAACGAAAAACTAAAGGATTTCTCTTCTTCCTATCACAATGCATTTATCAATTTCTTTAAGAACCGGATGCGCAAAACGCCTCCCCCAAAAGATGTTGACAAAAACGAAATCACAACCAAGTACGATTTACTTGTGTTTGGCAAGGAGGAAGAACGGCTCAACTATAAATTATCCCAGTGCTGTAATCCCATTCCCGGTGACGACGTTTTTGGTTTTGTCAGTGTAAACGATGGTATCAAGGTGCATAAAAAAAACTGTCCCAATGCCATATCATTACAGTCCAACTATGCTTACCGAATCATCAGCGCTAAATGGATTGATTCCAGTCAAGAAGAATTCTCCGTTGATATTAAAATTACGGGAATCGACAATATGGGATTGGTAAAGGACATCACCAAAATCATCTCCGAAAATATGCACGTGAATATGCGCAACCTCAACTTTAGCGCAGATGGCGGTACCTTTAAGGGAAAAATTACTTTGGTCGTAAAAAACAATAACATCCTCAAAAAGCTCATGAACAGTTTAAAGCAAGTTGAAGGTATCGATAAAGTGAGCAGAATTTAATTTTTAACTGTACCTTTGTTCTTTAGCATAGGTAGAAAGAGCTATGGGAAACAACAAAAATCAGGAAATTGTAAAAAACGTGTTCACTTCGTTCCTTGAGGAAAAAGGGCACCGCAAAACCCCTGAACGCTACGCCATTTTACAGGAAATTTACGAAAGTGACGATCATTTTGATGTGGAATCCCTCTACATTAAAATGAAAACAAAAAATTACCGGGTAAGTCGCGCCACGCTCTACAACACTATTGAACTGTTATTGGAGAGCAAATTGGTGCGTAAGCATCAGTTTGGTAAAAACCAGGCCCAATACGAAAAATCCTATTTCGACCGTCAGCACGATCACGTCATCTTGACGGATACTGGCGAAGTAGTGGAATTTTGCGACCCACGCATTCAATCCATAAAAAAAACAATTGAAGAGGTTTTTGACATTAAGATCAACAATCACTCATTATATTTCTACGGAACTCGAAACAAAGAAAAAAACCTAACCGAATAACCCGAACATTACATGGTAGATTTATTGCTTGGACTCCAATGGGGAGACGAAGGAAAAGGAAAAATTGTTGATGTACTGACCAAGGAATACGATATTATAGCCAGATTTCAAGGAGGTCCAAACGCTGGACATACTTTGGAGTTTGATGGCATAAAACACGTTTTACACACTATTCCATCAGGGATTTTCCATAAAAACGCCATTAATATTGTAGGAAACGGAGTGGTAATAGACCCCGTAATCTTCAAAAAAGAACTGGATAACTTGGAGCAATTCAATATTGATATTGAATCCAAACTTTTTATATCCCGAAAAGCCCATTTAATACTACCTACCCACCGCTTGTTGGATGCCGCTTCCGAGGCTTCCAAAGGAAAAGCCAAAATAGGTTCCACTCTAAAAGGAATTGGCCCAACTTATATGGATAAAACAGGCCGTAATGGAATGCGTGTCGGGGATTTGGAGTTTGATGATTGGAAGACCAAATACCGAGCCCTTGCCAATAAACACGAAGCCATGATCGATTTTTACGACGTGGATATTGAATACAATTTGGAAGAATTGGAGGCCGAATTCTGTGAAGGGGTAGAAACACTCAAAAAACTCACCTTCATCGACAGCGAGGAATACATTTTTAAAGCACAGGCCGAAGGCAAAAAAATCTTGGCCGAAGGCGCCCAAGGGTCTCTGTTGGACATTGATTTCGGAACCTACCCATATGTCACATCTTCCAACACTACCGCAGCTGGTGCCTGTACTGGTTTGGGGGTTGCCCCCAATAAGATCAAAAGGGTTCTGGGCATATTCAAGGCCTATACCACCCGAGTGGGCAGCGGACCATTCCCAACCGAACTATTTGATGAGGATGGCGCAAAAATGGCGAAAATCGGAAATGAATTCGGTGCCACCACAGGCAGACCGCGCCGTTGTGGCTGGTTGGATTTGGTCGCACTAAAATATGCAGTTCAAATCAATGGGGTAACCGAGCTGATGATGATGAAAGCCGACGTGCTCAGTGGCTTTGAAACCATTAAGGTGTGTACCGCATACCAATATAAAGGAGAGGAAATTCAACATTTGCCCTACAACATTGAGGAGGAATATGTAACACCGATATACAAAGAAATGAAAGGATGGTCACAGGATTTGACCAAAATGTCAAAATCAGAAGACCTGCCCACCAATTTGAACGACTACATCGCATTCTTGGAAGATCAATTAAATGTACCCATTAAAATAGTATCCGTAGGCCCGGATAGAACCCAGACTATTCATAGGTAAACTTCGGTTTTTTGTTCATTTTTCAGTAATTTCAAAGTCCTGTTTTCCTATACAGGACATTTTTTTATTACACATATAATTGATTAAAAATCAATGTCATGAACAAAGCACTGGCCCTTTTATTGTTAATGGGAGTTTTTATTTCCTGTACTAAAGAACCTTCACAATTATCGGTAGCATCTCCCAGCGGGACCAATTCTATTGATTTTGGCCTATCGGAAGATGGCACACCCTATTATTTAGTGCATCATGGAAACGAAACTGTTATCGACTCCTCGTCCATGGGATTTGACTTTCAGCATCAGAAACCTTTGAAAACTGGACTGAGCATTGTGAGCTCCACCGAAAATTCGGTCAATGAAACTTGGGAAATGTCCTGGGGCGAACAAAAGGAAGTGGTGAACCACTACAACGAATTGGTCGTTACCTTGGAAGAATCAGAAGCTCCCAATCGTCAATTCAATATTTATTTCAGGGTCTATGATGACGGAGTTGGCTTCCGCTATGAATTTCTTCCCCAAGAAGGTGTCGATAGCATTATCATCATGGACGAAAACACCGAATTTCAGTTGACCGAAGATTATACCACATGGTGGATTCCCGGCGATTGGGATATCTATGAACACCTGTACAACACCACCAAGGTTTCCGAAATCGACGCCCTTTCCAAAAGGAACAATACCGACCTTGCCGCAACCTACATTCCTGAAAACGCCGTGAACACCCCTGTCACCATGCGAGGCGAAAATGGGCTTCACTTGAGTTTTCATGAAGCCAACCTAACGGACTATTCAGGGATGACTTTGAAAGTTGATACGGAGTCTTGGTTATTGACCAGTGAGTTGGTCGGTTCCGACCGATCGGGGTACAAAGTGAAGCGGGAACTTCCCTTTAAAACACCATGGCGAAGCATTCAAATTGCGGATAAGGCCAGTGAGCTCATCGAGTCCAAATTGATCGTAAACCTGAACGAACCCAACAAACTTGGTGATATTAGCTGGTTTGAACCCAAGAAGTATGTTGGAATTTGGTGGGAAATGCACGTAGGTAAATCAACTTGGGACTATGCCGGTTCGCAGGATATGAACACCTTTACCCAAGATTTGAAACCCACCGGCAAACATGGGGCCACCACCGAAAACACAAAAAGATATATCGACTTTGCGGTCAAAAACAACATTAAAGGTGTTTTAGTTGAAGGATGGAATACCGGATGGGAACATTGGATAGGTTTCGAGGACCGTGAAGGCGTTTTCGATTTTGTGACCCCCTATCCTGATTACGACTTGGATGAATTGAACCGCTACGCCAAGGAAAAAGGGGTGGAAATCATCATGCACCATGAGACCTCAGCTGCTCCAAGGACTTACGAGCAACAATTGGATACAGCTTTCCAACTGATGAAGAAATATGACATGAGCTCGGTCAAGACGGGGTATGTGGGAAAAATAATTCCCAAAGGAGAATACCACCATGGCCAGTGGATGGTGAACCATTACCGAAAAGTGTTGGAAACAGCGGCTGGGTACAAGGTGGCCATCAACGCCCATGAACCCATCAAACCCACCGGAATCCGAAGAACCTATCCCAATGCCATTGCCAGGGAAGGGCTTCGTGGTCAGGAATTCAATGCGTGGTCGGCCGATGGCGGAAATCCACCAGAACACCTCCCCATTGTCGCATTTACAAGAATGTTGGCGGGCCCCATAGATTTCACCCCAGGAGTTTTTGATATTGAGATTCCCAACAAGGAAGATAATCGCGTAAGTACTACACTAGCGCAGCAGTTAGCCCTTTATGTGGTCATCTACAGTCCTGTTCAAATGGCCTGCGACCTTCCCGAAAATTATGAGAATCAGCCCGCATTCCAGTTTATTCGGGATGTAGGTGTGGATTGGGACAAGACCCATGTGCTCAACGGTGAAGTGGGCGATTATGTGACCATTGCCCGAAAGGAAAGAAAAACAGGAAACTGGTTTGTTGGAGGCATTACTGATGAAAATGCTAGAGAAGTCAGTATTAATTTTGATTTTCTGGATGATGGTGTGGAGTATGAAGCCGCTATTTACAAAGATGCTGAGGGTGCACATTATGAAAACAATCCGACAGCAATCAGCATTGAAGAAATAAACATTAGCAAAGGTTCCGCTTTGACGGTTCAATTAGCGGAAGGAGGCGGATTTGCCATTAGTTTGATCAAGAAAAAATGATTGATTCATCACTGGTCTATGTGACTTATATCACTTTAGACACAGCATATTTCCTTTATCTTTGAATCAAATAAAAACAAGCTGACATGACACATAATCTCAATCAAATAGGTCTGGACAAACAAATATCTAGCGACCTATCCGACAAACTGAACCAACTTTTGGCCAACTACCAAATATTTTATATGAATGCCCGTGGTTTCCACTGGAACATTAAGGGCGAAAAGTTTTTTGAACTTCACGCAAAGTTTGAAGAGCTCTACAACGACTCTCTGGTAAAAATCGATGAAATAGCAGAAAGAATTTTAACACTAGGGTTTACTCCATTGCACAACTATGCCGATTATTCAGAGCTATCCAAGATTAAAGCTGCGAAGAATGTTACAAGTGGCAGAGAAGCGGTTCAGGCAATCCTAAATGGTTACGAAGTACTTCTTCCTTTGGAAAGAGAGCTTCTGGAAATGTCAGGAGACTCCAACGATGAGGGGACCAATGCCTTGATGAGTGACTACATTCGTGAGCAGGAAAAACTGATTTGGATGTATTCAGCATTTTTAAACAAATAAACCATTATGGATTTGAAATCCATGGTTTTCAAAAAGATTGAAATTCTTTTAAGTCCTCCTTTAATCTCTCCATAGGAGGGAAACTTTTATCCTTCGGGGAGACTGGAGAGGGATTTTAACCTTTAGCCTGACAATAATGAGATTCCATATCCAACACCTACCATTGCGGACAAATTACACTTACCCTAAAGCGCGGAAAATAAAAATGGTCACAATCACCTGAAAGAGAATTCCCAAAGCTTTCTAAACGGTATATGCCACGTCCGTTAAAAATCCTACTTTTGGGCAAAATTTATGTATTTGAAAAGCATTTCATTTTTTATTCTATGCCTTTTCGCTTTTAGTGTATTTGCTCAGGAGGAACAACCCGAGGGCGGAAGAAAAATCAATATTGTTTATGGTGGCACGTTCACCAAAGACGAAAGCCAGTACCCTGGTGCCTCCATTTTTAGCAAGGACGATGAGCGACAGGTACAGTTTGAACACCAAGGAGCTGACCTATGGTGCGATATTGCATTTTTTTATGCTGACCAGAATCGCATAAAGGCCATTGGGAACATTCGTTTGCAGCAAGGGGACTCCATTGAGATGAACAGTGGCAGATTAGATTACGATGGAAATACCAAATTGGCCAAAGCGTGGGAGAAAGTAGATTTGACGAATGGCCAAATGACTTTGACCACCGACACCCTTTATTTTGATCGAGAAAAACAACAGGCCTACTACAACTCAGGTGGTAAAGTGGTAGATTCCGCCAATGTGCTTACCAGTAAAGTTGGCACCTATTTTATGACACCCAAAAAGTATCAATTTCAACGGAACGTACACATAGATAATCCGGATTATATTATCGATTCCGAGCAGTTGGACTACTATACCACCTCCAAAAATGCCTATATGTACGGTCCATCAACAATAACCGGCGAGGAATATAAAATATATTGCGAACGTGGCTTTTACGATACTACCATTGAGCAAGGCTACGGCATCAAAAACACCCGAATCGATTACGATAACAAAATCATTGAAGGCGATAGTCTCTATTTTGACAAGGCGACCGAATTTGCATCGGCCACCAACAACATCCAGATTACGGATACCATAAACGACGGGGTAATCCGGGCTCATTATGCAGAAGTACACAAGGCCAAAGACTCCGTTTTTGCGACCAAAAGAGCGGTTTCCATCAGTTTGGTGCAAAAAGATTCACTCTATATGCACGGAGATACTCTTATGGTGACCGGGAAAGAAGAGGAACGCATTGTAAGGGCTTTCAGAAATGCCAAATTCTACAAAACGGATTTAAGCGGGAAATCGGACTCTATTCATTTTGATGAAAAAACAGGAATTACCGAATTGATCACCGACCCTATTTTGTGGAATGTGGACAATCAAATTACTGGAGACAGCATCCATTTGATATCCGATATGGAGACCGACAAACTGGATTCGCTAAAAGTGATAGAAAATGCCTTCATTATTTCGTTGGATACCATTAGCGGAACAGGGTATAATCAAGCAAAAGGAAAAAACCTCTTCGGAAAATTCATTGAAAATGAGTTGAAGATCATCGACCTCGTCCAAAACACCGAGGTCATCTATTATGTCTACAACGATGACCAAGAACTCATCGGAATAGATAAGACCATCTGCAGTAAAATTCGCCTTTTGATGGCGGATAACGACATTGAGGACATTACGTTTTACGTGACTCCCGATGGTGATATTTTCCCCGAATCCGATTTGCCCGTGGAGAGTCGTAAATTAAAAGGCTTTGTTTGGCGTGGTGATGAACGGATGATGTCATGGGAAGAAATTTTTGACGAAGACGACAACAATATAGAGCTGGTTAAAATTAGGGGCATAGACAATCCTATTGACATTGATGCAGAGGAAAACGAACGCCAAAACAACGAGAACGACCCGATCAATGCGCCCAACACCAAGGCAGTAAAACCCAAAAAGCCCGTTCTTAAAAAGAAAGCACAGAGTCCGTAATGTCCAAAAGCGATTTTTTTACATACCAAGCGCAAACCTCACCCCATCCGTTGGCCTTGGAAGTTTCGCATGCCAAAGGAAGCTACATCTACGACCAAGACGGTAATGCCCATCTAGATTTTGTGGCAGGAGTTTCCGCTTGCAGTTTGGGAAATTGCCACCCCAAAGTGGTTGATGCCATCAAAACGCAACTGGACCAATATATGCATGTGATGGTCTATGGCGAGTACGTGCAACGGCCCGCCGTGGAATACTCCAAATTATTGGCTTCCCTCCTTCCTAAAAATCTGAACACCACCTATTTGGTCAATTCGGGAACGGAAGCTATGGAGGGTGCCTTGAAATTGGCTCGCAGACATACTGGTCGTTCGCAGATAGTTGCGGCAAAAAAAGCCTACCATGGCAATACGATGGGGAGTTTAAGTTTGATGGGGCTGGAGGAACGAAAAAGTCCCTTTAGACCGCTAATTCCAGATGTCAGGTATATTACTTTCAATGTTGGGGAAGAGCTTGAAAATATCACCGAGAAAACTGCCGCAGTGGTTTTGGAGACCATTCAAGGGGGCGCTGGGTTTATTTTACCAGAAAACAATTATCTAGAAAAGGTAAGAAAACGCTGTGATGAAGTTGGAGCCCTGCTGATATTGGACGAAATCCAACCAGGATTTGGCCGGACAGGGAAATTGTTCGCTTTTGAACACTTTGATTGCTCTCCCGATATCCTTGTTATCGGAAAAGGAATGGCTTCGGGCTTGCCCGTGGGAGCTTTTGTGGCATCTAAGGAATTGATGTCCGATTTAAAAGAGAATCCAAAATTCGGCCACCTGACCACCTTTGGAGGAAACCCTGTAATTGCCGCAGCAAGTTTGGCCACCTTGAAAGAAATCACCGAAACAGACCTGATCCCACAAACGCTGGAAAAAGAAAAATTGTTCAGAAAACTATTGCAACATCCCTTAATAAAAGAAATACGAGGCAAGGGTTTAATGCTTGCTCCAATAATGCAAAACAAGGAAATAGCCGATTATTTGGTTCTTGAAGCCGCTAAAAAAGGGTTGATACTTTTTTGGCTTTTATTTGAGTCCAAGGCCGTGAGAATATCACCTCCATTAACTATTTCAATGAAAGAAATTGAGGCGGGTTGCGACCAAATTATCAGTATTTTAAATAGCTACCAACCCGACACTGTTAACTAATTTGTTGATAACATACACCGAATTTGGACTTAAACAGAACCGCAAAGGGTTAATTTTAAGTCCATAGTTCAACCAAAAACGTTCCTATGGCGTTAGAATCTAACGAATATCCTGACAAATCCATTAACAAGTTTGAGTCCATGCTCAAGACGGATGACGTCTACTTCTTTGATGCGGAGGACTTTGAGGAAATTATTCACCACTACCTGAACAACGGTAAAATCTCTCTGGGCAAAAAAGCCATTCAAATTGGCTTGGAGCAACATCCAAATTCCATGGAATTGAAGCTTTTGCAGGTCGAAGTGTTGGCTTTTGAAGATAAATTTGATGCCGCCGAGAC
>TARA_R110002012_G_scaffold1701_2_pt1 | contig 12537 bp, 11 predicted proteins | sample TARA_R110002012 | Tara Oceans TARA_R110002012 (sample SAMEA4396515) | marine metagenome | biome: Westerlies Biome; feature: [DCM] deep chlorophyll maximum layer (ENVO:01000326); material: water (ENVO:00002006), including particulate matter (ENVO:01000060) such as... | depth 40 m
CAAACTTTAATTTTTTACACATAGACTCAAACCAAGAAGAATATGGTCTATAACCTTTTTTGATTAAGTCTTTAAATTTATCTTGGTCTTTTTCTGGAATATTTAGACTATCATCATAATCCTCTCTATTCAACATATAATGAATAATATCTTTTGTTTTTATCCAAACTAAGTCTTTAGTAAATCTTGGGTCGTTTTCCCAATGTAATTCAGATATTACAAAATTATTCATTCCTTGAATTGATTGGTCATAAATTTCATAGTAAATTTTATCATACCCGTTAGGTGTTGATATAACAATTACTTGACCACCGGTTGATAGTGAGGCCATACAAGCAGCCCATAAATCATCACCAGCTTCAATATAAGCAGCTTCATCGAATATTAATATTGTTGGGGTATAACCCCTTAACGCATCTACAGATGTCGCTACCGCTTTAACTTCACATCCATTATTTAATTTATAATGTCTCTGTGAATCTTTTTCTTTTGAAAATCCAACATTAACCCAATCAGGCCATTGATTTAAAAATTGTCTAATCTTATTGGCTAATTCTTGTGCTGTATCTAATTTATTTGCTAATATTAGTACTTTTTCCGGTTTAGATTTTGAAGCAAATTGTAATTGTTTTGAAATCCACGCTGCAGTAGCAGTTGATACACCGGCCTGTCTATATTTTTTAGTGATATTTTCATTATGTTTCTCAAAATTATTTAACATCATTTCCTGTTCTGGAAAAAGTTTAAATGGTACGTATTTACTTTGGGTGTTATCGTATGTTTCTAGATATGACCTTATAGCGTAGGAACTATCTTTATAACATTTTGCATATTCCGATATTAGTTCTTCTTTATTCATACTAATAAATATCGTAAAATATTATGTAAAATAAACGGGTGGGGGGTTAATTACCTAAACTTTGTAGAAATATTTTTTCTTCCGCAGATAGTGAGTCCATGCCAGAACGAGATATTTTATCTAATATATTATCAACGTCCATTTCTTCTGGTTCGTCTGAACTACCAATTACGTCGTCTATTGTAAAACCGCTAGGTTCGGTAGCTAACATAGTAGAAGAATCATCATCGTTTGTGTCAATACCAACAGCCTCCTCGTAGTCTTCTTCTTTTAGTTGTTCTACAATTTCATCAACTAATTTTTTAACCAACATCTTGCCTTCGTCACTACCTGATAACATTTTTTTTGCTAAATCTAAAAATTGTTCAGCTTCTAAACTAATAATTCTAAAATAAAGATAATTTTGTATCCTTCTACTGTCATCATTTGTAATTAATTCTTGTGGGTATGCGTCCATAAACTTTTCCCAAATTACCGGACCTAATCTTAAATCCCAAATCTCAGCTGGTAAAGTATCTTCCAAACCTATAACATCTTCAGCAAATTCTGGGTCTGATGGTAATCCGTGTGCTGAAACATATTCCATAACACCTTTAAATATTTCATGTACTAGTATTGGAAATAAAGCTCCTTCTGCTTTTATTGTTGGTGGGTCTGTTTCTAAATCTAACTCTTCTCTTCCAGCTCCTAAACTCTCACCTTCTCCAGCGGCCATTCTCATATCCATATCAGGCATTACCCAATACATTAAATCATTTACAGACATTAATAATGAGTATAAATTAACTAAATCAGGGTTAATAGCGTTTAACCTTTCCTCAACCATATGGAAAAGGTATAAAGCTTTTTTAGAAGAACCTTGTATTAAAGAATTAATAAATCTTCTTTTTTGTCTTTCTAAATCAAGTTTTTGTAGTCTATCTGCTGCCTCTTGTTCTTCTTCTGGGTTTTTAGGTTCTTTAGGTTTTTTAGGTTGTTTAGGTTTGTTTTGCATCCCTTCTAAACTAGGTTTTTTAAGTTGTACGTCAAACTGTAAATCCCCTTCTGGAACACCTAAATTATCCATTACAACCTCAACAGCCAATTCTTCTAAAGCTTGTTTATGTTGGGATTCTATCTGCATGGTTCTCATTAATGCTTGTCCCATCATTGGTTGTAATGACATTGTTGCTGCTGGGTCAACAGTCTCTAACCCCGTAGCTCGTTTAACTTTTTCTATAACATCTTTAAATCTTTTCGATGCTAGTAATTCTTCGAAGTTATCTGGTGTACCACTAGTATCTATATCTGGAAAAGCTTGATGTCCACCTAAAGGGTGTTCACCGGTAGATAACTTTCTTTCTATGTCTGGTGACATTCTCTCTGACCCATCATAATCTATCGGAGCTTCTCTTAATCTTTTTTTTCTTCTCATATTATTAAGAATTTTCAGTTTGTGATTTTATATCGTCAAACCCCATCCAATCCGGCATTTCATCTTTACCAGCTTTTGGTTTTGGTGTGGTTTTTGGTCTTGTAAACGGACCTCTCCTTCTTTTTGGTGTTGTTGGTGTTGTGGTTGGGGTTCTTACTGGTGTTTTAACCGGCATTTCCGTACCTACAGGTGCTCCAATATAAACACCTTCATTATCTCTTTCAGTTTCTGACAATTCTTCAGCATTAAAAAAGTTTTCACCACCAGATTCTTTTTCTCTTATTTCTTCTTCTAAATCTTGTGAGTCTTGTATAGGAGCTCCATCCATGTAGATATTACCGTCTGTATAAATCATAATGTCCCAAGTAAATCCAGCGTCTGACGCTAAAAATAAATTTAATATTGACTCTTCTGGGTCTTCACCACGTTCCAACTCATCAACCATTATTTCATAACCTTCTAAATCTAAAACGTACTTATTTAATTGTTCAAAAGCGTATTCTTGTTCTACCGAAGCAAATAATTTTGTTCTTCTTTTTTGACCTGGGTCATATGGTGAGTATGTCCTAACTTTAGTTCTATCACCCATATCGTCTTCTTGAATATTTTTAACCATTTCTATTAGTTTAGCCTTACTTAATGGTTTTTCTTTCTTGGTTACAACTTGTGTCATCCAATTTTCCACCATTTCTGATGTAACATCTTCTTCCACATCTTTTTTATCGTTTATAAGTTTTTCCTTTTTTTTATTAGGTTTTTTAATATCTACATCTGGATTACCCATATTATCAGTATCAACAGTCTTAACATCTTTGTTATTTTCTACATCAGAACTTTCAGATGCTACTTGTTTTGATAAAGCTTCTTGACCAGCTTGTACCGACGCCATACCACTATCAAAAGCGTCTTTTAATTTTTCCGCTCTAGCTTGTAAAGCTGCCTGTGCATACATAATTTCTGATTGTGCTCTTTCACTAAGAAGTTTTTTACCTAGTGCCTTTATTTGTGAATCACTAAACAAAGAAAGGGTCTTATGTGAAAACCCTTCATTTACTAACGCATCTACTATTTTAAGTCTACTCAACATAAGTTATATTTTTATCATAATCTAGAATTAAATCTCTAGCATATAATTTATTTTCTACATCTTTTAATTTTTCACCAAAATGAAAAACTAACCTATCTTCATTAATCTCGTCCTCTTCTGAAATTTCCCAACCTAAAGATATTATTTTATCTAAAGCGTGTTCCATTCCAAAATAATCAGAGTTCTGTACCAATTCTAACTTAATGGTACTTTGGGATAGGACACCTACTTTCTGTATGTAATTAACTTCCGGTGGTCCTGGTTTACCGTGAGCTGGGACAGAGTCCCACTCATCACCCCACAACTCTTCCAAGTCTTCAGAAAATATAAATTCGTATATATTTTCTTTTTTATAATTTGGTCCTAATTCGTTTATAAAAATTAGAAACATTTTATTTTATAAGTTCCCCTTTTCTAGTAACACCAAATCTTCTATTATTTCCACTATCTTCTAGTACTATTGAGCCTGCTTTTGTCTTACCTCTATATTTTATATTTCTATTATTTTCTATAATAGTTTTAACTTTTAATTCTTGTTCTATAGTTTCACACTTAGGGGTTATATTTTTAGATTTATGGCTACGTTTAGCACTTTCTCTAATAAAATATCTTTTTTTAGAGTCTTCAAATAATCTTCTACCTTTTTCTTTATTTGTTAATTTAAAATAACCTTTTAATGTTTTGTTAACTTTATTCTTTAAACTTTCTTCTAACCCACCTGGTGTAGCTGGAACTTCCATATCCATATCAACATCCATATCCATATCTATTTCTTCACCTCCCATATCAAAATCTTCATCATCATCCATATCAATGTCAACATCAGCTTCAAAATCATCTTCCATGCCATAATCATCATCTAATTCTGGTTCTAGACGAGAAACAATGTCATCTCTATCTTCATCATCTAATGTGTCTAAATCTACAGCAGCTATTACAGAATTTAAAACATATTTAATCATATCAGAATCCATATCATCTTCATATTCTCTCATTTTTTGTCCTAATTTCCCAGTAAGTTTCTGTATAGATTTTACTGTTGGGGTTTGTTCTAGTTGGTCAAAATCTTCTTCACCACCTTCCATGTCTACATCCACATCTACATCTACATCATCACCCATATCATCACCACCCATATCGTCACCACCCATATCGTCATAAGCTGCTTCCATGTCATCCATGTCATCCATAGGTAGTTCACCACCTGCTGGTGCTGGTGGTACTGGTGCTGCTGGTGCTGCTGGTGGTACTGGTGGTACTGGTGCTGCTTGGGATTCTGGTTGTTTTAAGACAAACTTTTCATCCTCCACCTCTTGTTCGTACATAGAATCACCATAACCATCATTATATTCTTCATTTATTGGTTTTAACATTAAATTTAATCTTTTTAATGCTGCTGAATAACTTCTATATCTATTTTTTCTTTTGTTAGATAATCCGTTTACGTAATCAAGACTACTTTCATTTAACCCTGATTTTACATAATAACCATCTTTTTCATGTACAATAGCGTAGATATTTCCATCTGCCGCTCTTTTAGTAAAAGAATTAGTTTTAATGTGTAATTCAGTGTTTTTTGAAGTTTCACCGTATCTAGCAATTTCCATTATTCTATTAATTTTAGCTTGTCCTGTTAGTTTTTCTGAACCAATCGATTTTAAGTCTCCCATTGTTTTTTATTTAATTTAATTATTTAATCCTCCACCACCTATTATTACTGGAGCAAAAGGACTTCCATTATTTGTTGCCCATGTAGCTGTCCCACCAGTTAATGAACCACCATACCCTGTTTGGTCAAACGCTGTAGTTCCTGTCATAGGTTCATTACAATCACAAGAATAACATAAAAACACACCATCAACAGGATTTGCTGTCAATTGTTGTGGGTCTATTTGCATATCAAAAGTATCCCCTTTGCTAGCAAAGTTAAAGGTTGCGGCTACACCCCCTACAGTTGTGTAAGCAAATGATGCTGTGTCAGCTGTAGCTGCAAACTTAGTACATGTATAGTCTTTATATGTTGTTGTCCTTCCTACATATAGAATATCACCCCCTATAACTACATCAGGTAAAGAACCTGCTCCAAAATTTCCTCCTTGTGGCATAATTTATACTTTTTTAAATAAATACTTTGATTATGAAGAAAAATTTCTATTCGTCAAGTGACAAAGTCTCATCTGTTATTTTATTTTTTAATTCCGATAGTTTTCTAAGATAACCGTTTCTTCTAAGAAATTTAAATACTAAATTTTCGTATGAAAATTCACCTCTTTCTTCTAACCCACATCTTCTAAACTTTTTTAGTTTTTCTTTTATTTTTTGAATTATCTCCAAAGTTTCTTCTGGTTCTTGTAAATAAGATTTTCTTTCTACACCATCTATCATATCCATCCAAGATAATGATTTGTGTAGTAATTTGTTATCATCCCAAGTATCACCTAATTTAACAGGGGACACTAACCATTCATTGTTTAGTACTGAATAAACTCCGGTTGAGAAGTGTGGTTCGTTCGCGTCTTGTGCGTATAGTTCAACTTCGTAACCGTGTACTTCTATATCATGAATTGAGTTCCACATTCCTTGTTTCGCGTTAAATAATTCTCTAAGTACAGATTTATCAATATTTGTATTATCAAAATCTATTAATACGTGTAAATCTATGTCTGAAAATGATGACCAATTGTAATTTGCTAGAGAACCTGTCATAGTTATATCTTCTACATCAACATCTATACCAAGAAAGTTTATAAAATTTTCTGATATCTCTAACAACTTTTCGACAATATCTGGTTTCAAATTAGGTTCCTTATCATTTTCAGAATTAGCATAATCCCATATTTCAGAATTTAACTCATCCTTAACTTTAAAACTTTGTAATATTTTATTTGTTTCCATTATTAATAAATATTAATAAAAGGATTAAGAAATTTTTTTGTATTTATAAATTTTTGCTATATTCTTATTAAAGTAAGTTCCTTTACTAGTTGCACGTCTTAAATCTATTACAGTTTGTAATGGTACGTTACTATAAGAATATTTTCCCCCTTTTTTAAACTCCATAATTAATTCCTTAGTTTTTGAGTTATAAGTGGAAGATTTTAGGTTGCTAGAGGTATAACTCTCTTTAAGTGTCTTTTCTACTATCTTTGCCATAATTTTGTTTTTAAATAAATATCCCCCGGATTCCGGGGGATATTAAGTCTTACTCTTTTACTTCCTCATATTCAACATCGGTAACCTCATCCACTTTACTTTCAGTTTTTGGTTCTTCTGTTTCGGTTTGTTGGTATAACTTTGTACTTATCTCTTGCCATGTGCTATTTAACTTTTCCATCATAGTTTCTACTTCAGTCATATTTTCTGATTTACAAGCTTCTCTAAGTTCTTTTATAACACTTTCTAAATTATCCTTGTCACCATCTTCAAGTTTATCCCCAAATTCCTTTATTTGTTTTTCTGTCTGAAACATAAGGGAATCAGCTTCATTAAGTTTTTGAATCTTTTCTAGTTTTTGATTATCTGCATCTGCATTTGCTTCTGCCTCTTTTCTCATTCTTTCTATTTCTTCATCTGATAAACTACTTCCGGACTCAATCTTAATATTTTGTTGTTTTGATGTACCTTTATCTACAGCCTTTACATCTATAATGCCATTAGCGTCAATATCAAAAGTTACTTCAATTTGTGGTATTCCACGTGGTGATGGTGGAATATCTGTTAGTTGAAACCTACCTAAAGTTCTGTTGTCTCCAGCCATAGGTCTTTCCCCTTGTAAAACGTGTATATCCACAGATGGTTGATTGTCTACAGCTGTTGAGAATACTTGGCTTTTTGATGTTGGTATTGTTGTATTCGCATCTATAAGTTTTGTCATCACTTGTCCCATTGTTTCAATACCTAATGAAAGTGGTGTTACATCTAAAAGTAGAACGTCATTTACATCACCCGCTAACACACCACCTTGAATCGCAGCTCCCATTGCTACAACTTCATCAGGGTTAACCCCTTTTGATGGTTTCTTTTTAAATAACTTCTCTACCTCTTTTTGTACTACTGGTATTCTAGTGGACCCACCAACTAATAAAATCTCATCAATATCAGTTGCTTTCATTCCAGCGTCTTTTAAAGCTTTTCTACACGGTGTTAAACTCTTTTTAACTAAACTCTCAACCATAGATTCAAATTTTGCTCTTGATAGTGTACGTACTAAATGTTTAGGTCCAGTATTATCAGCCGTAAGATATGGTAGATTAATCTCAGTTGTAGTTGAGTTTGATAGTTCTACTTTTGCTTTTTCAGAAGCTTCTCTTAGTCTTTGTAGAGCTGAAGCGTCATTAGATAAGTCCATTCCGTTTTCAACTTTAAATTCTTCTAATAACCATTCAATTATCTTTTCATCAAAATTATCACCACCTAAATGTGTATCTCCGTTCGTTGCTTTTACTTCAAAAACACCATCTCCTAATTCTAATATTGACACATCAAAAGTACCACCACCAAGGTCATAAACAGCAACTGTCATGTCTTTATTTTGTTTATCCATACCATAAGCAAGTGCCGCCGCGGTAGGTTCATTAATAATTCTAAGTACCTTTAAACCAGCTATTTCACCAGCCTCTTTTGTAGCGTTTCTTTGTTCGTCATTAAAATAAGCTGGTACAGTAATTACCGCTTCACTTACTTTTTCACCCAAATAATCTTCTGCTGTCTTTTTTAGATTTTGTAAAACAACAGCTGATATTTCTTGTGGGACATAAGATTTTCCGTCAACTTTTATAGTCACAATACCTTTTGTACCCTTTATTACGTCATAAGGCATTTTTTTAGCCTCTTTACTTATTTCACTAAACTTACTACCTATAAATCTTTTTACAGAATATATTGTATTTTTAGGATTTGTAACAGCTTGTCGTTTTGCTGGGTCACCAACACTACGGTCACCATCTTTAAACGAAACAACAGAAGGTGTGGTTCTTTTTCCTTCACCGTTTACAATTATTTCAGGGTTTCCACCCTCTACCACAGAAACACACGAATTCGTAGTTCCTAAATCGATTCCAATTACTTTTGCCATCTTTAATTAATTTTTTTTTATTTATGAAATTACTTTCATTAAGTTATATTACAATTATCATACCAAAAGTAATAATTTAGTAATTAAATGTCAAGGTGACTGAGGGGGGTGTCATTTTGTCATATATATCAAATTTAAATATAGAAACGTCTTCTGTGTTGATTATTTTATAATATATTATTAATTTTATTTGTAACTAAAAAAAAATATATGTCTGAAATTGATGAAATACCACAAGGAGAACCTAGACAGCGTTCAAAAGATAAATCTAAGAGTTCTTCAACACCAATACTAGATAATTTTTCTAGAGATTTAACTATGTTAGCTTCTTTGGATGAATTGGACCAGGTTATTGGTAGGAAAAAGGAAATTAGAAGAATAGCTCAAACTCTATCGAGAAGAAAAAAGAACAACCCAGTATTAATAGGGGAACCTGGTTGTGGGAAGACTGCTATCGTAGAGGGTTTAGCTATGATAATTCATGAAGGTAAGTGTCCTAGGAATTTATTAGATAAAAGGATTGTTTCTTTAGAATTAACATCATTAGTTGCTGGCACAAAATATAGAGGTCAGTTTGAAGAAAGAATGAAAGCTGTTTTAGATGAATTAAGAGATAATGATGACATTATAATCTTTATAGATGAAATTCATACTGTAGTCGGAACTGGTAATTCGTCTGGTAATCTGGACGCAGCTAACATATTTAAACCAGCTTTGGCTAGGGGTGAGGTTCAATGTATTGGGGCAACTACTTTAGATGAGTATCGTGAAAAAATTGAAAAAGACGGTGCTTTAGATAGAAGATTCCAAAAAGTATATATAGAACCTACAACAACAGAAGAAACTTTAGAAATTCTTAAAAATATTAAGGATAAGTATGAGGACCACCATAAGGTTATATATAGTAATGATATATTAAAACAGTGTGTTGAGTTGGCTGAGAGATATATTACGGAAAGAGAATTTCCAGACAAAGCTATAGACATTTTAGATGAGGTTGGTTCTAAAGTTCAATTAGATATAAAATACCCTAAAAGTATAGAAAACCTTAAAAAGAAAATTGTAGAGATTAAGGCTTTAAAGTTTGAGGTTGTCCAATCTCAAAAATATGAAAAAGCTGCTGAAATTAGAGATAATGAAAAAAAATTAGTTGATGATTTACAGACAAAAAAAGATGTTTGGGAGAAAAAACAAGAAATAAATAAATTAGAGGTTAGTTTAGATGATGTATTATCGGTTGTATCAGACATAACTAAGATACCATTGTCTAGGTTGGGTACTAAGGACAAGAAGAGACTTTTAAACTTAGAGAACAAATTACAGTCTGTAGTTATTGGTCAAAATGAAGCTATAGAAAAAATATCTAAATCAATAAGGCGTAATAGTGTTGGTATTAGGGAAAATAGAAAACCTATTGGGTCGTTTATATTTCTTGGTCAAACGGGTGTTGGTAAAACTCATTTAGCAAAAAAATTAGCTGAAGAAGTATTTGGTAGTGAAGAAGCTGTAATTAGGGTAGATATGTCAGAATTTCAGGAGAAACACTCAATGTCTAGACTTATTGGTTCTCCACCGGGATATGTAGGATATAATGAGGGGGGTCAACTAACGGAAAAGATTAGACTAAACCCATATTCTTTAGTTCTTTTTGATGAGGTTGAGAAAGCACATAAGGATATTTTTAACCTACTTTTACAGGTATTAGATGATGGTTATATCACCGACGCTTCTGGAAGAAGAGTTAATTTTAAAAACACTTTAATTATTATGACTTCTAATATTGGTGTAAAACAGGTTATGGATTTCGGTACTGGTATAGGTTTTTCTACTAATTCAATGAAACAAAAAGAAGATGAACACGTAAGGTCTATAATATCAAAAGCTTTAAAGAACACTTTTAATCCTGAATTTTTAAATAGGATAGATGATATTATAACATTTAATTCTTTAGATAAAGTTTCTTTAAAGAAGATTGTACGTCTTGAGTTGGGTGATTTAAAATCTAGACTTACAAAAAAGAATTATACTTTTAGTTTTGGACCTAGTATTATAAATCACATTATAGATACTGGTTATGATGAAAAGTTTGGAGCTAGGCCTCTACAACGAACTATACAAACTGAGATAGAAGATTTTATATCTGAAGAAATTCTAAAAGGTACCATATTAGAAGACACCCCATATACTTTAAGTTATAACAAAAAAACAAAAAAGGTTAAAATAAAGTAAAATTATCTTTGTAGTTTGGAACAAAATCTCTATCTTTGTCGTATAATAAGATATGAAAAAACTACCAAAAATATTAAAAAACCTAATCAAGAAAAAAACATTTTCTTTAAACTCTATCGCGAAACAAAGTGACTGGAGAGGAGGGCTGAAGATTGATTATCGTATAACGATGGTTAAAGCTAGAGAAGAAGATTACTATGAACATTTAACTCCTATGAATAATCAATGGGGAAAAAACTACGTGAATTTAAAAGTTAAGGGGTATGTGCAAACAAGAACAAGCTATTCCGGAGATAAATTGTTAACAGAAATTAGTAAAGCTACCAGAACAAGAAAAAACTTTTGGGGTGGTTATGATTGTAAATACGATTCTCTTTGGGGCAACCAAGTAAACAAAAAAGTACGTAATGAAATTCGTAAAAAAGTACAGAAAGATGTTCGAGACTTTTTAAAGTTGTTGGGATGTAGTACAGACTCGTGGGATGGTGGAATAGAGATTAAAACAATAAGTTGGGAAAAATGAAATTAGAAAAAGCAAGAAATATAGCCCTTAGATTAATGAGACAACATGGTCTTTCTGATTATACCTTTAAGTGGGACAGAGCAGTTCGTAGATTTGGTTGTCATAATGGTAGATTAAAAACACTTTCACTTTCTAGGCCTATGACAGAACATGAAAATAACGAAAAAAGAGTTATTAATACTATTCTTCATGAAATAGCTCACGCGTTGGATTATAGAAAAAGGGGTTACTCTAATCATGACTCTGAATGGAAAAGAATGGCTAAGTCTATAGGTTGTAGTGGTGAAAGATGTAGTAGTGGTTCTGGTGTGGATAAATCTCAATTTATGAAATGGGTCGCTACTTGTCCTAATTGTGAAAGAGAAGTTTATTACGCTAGAAAAACAAAAGTGGATAAAGCTTGTGGTAGTTGTTGTAAAAAACACAATAATAACAAATATACTTCAGAATATAGATTTGGTTGGGTTTTAAACCCAAAAGTGGTTAAAAAGTATTAGTCAATACATGTACAGTTACTAAACATATTCAGTCCTTTAGTGTTATCCGGTTCCCACATATCCCACATTTGTAATATCTCTTTTTCATTAACCATCCAATTATCTTCAATCAAATCACATAAGCATTCCCCTTCATCTGCAAAATATTCTCTAACTTTTATTTTTTGGTCTGGACTTAGAGAAGCTGTTATAACCAGAAATTCTCGTTCATCCTCATCCTCTACCCCACGATTAAATATACCCATTAGGTCGTTAAAAACTTGTTTGACATCAAATTTATCTTCAACTGATTGTTCAAACTTTCCTAAACCACACTCAGTTATTAATTTTTCTAAGTTCTTTGGGTCAAGTAAACAATCTTCCGCGCTTAGATACATTAGTTTTACTGACTGAAATAAATTTTCATAAATATCTGTCACATCATCGGTATCAAATAAAGCCATTTCCTGTTCTACATAATCTTCCCACAATCGTTCGTTTTTATCTCGTACTCCCTGCAGACTACCACCACCATGTCTAGTTTCTCGTTCTAAAAACTCAACCCATTCTGGGACACAACCACCGTTTAAAATATCAACATACGCTTCAAATGTACATGTTCTTTCTGCTTCCTGACTAAAAAACTCCTCAAAAGTAGTACCATTTTCTTCTAGTTTATTTTCGAAAGCTGCCTTTACCTTATCTGAAAATAATTCCTGAAACTCAGAATATTTTATATACGCTCCAAAAGCGGGTAAACCTAACCCTATGGTCCATTTACCTATTTGGGTCGTGTATCTTATGCCCATTGTAATTTTATAAGAATAGTTTAGTATGTCCTCATTAAACTTTACCATATCTAAAAAATCATCATA
>TARA_R110002012_G_scaffold22253_2_pt1 | contig 12537 bp, 12 predicted proteins | sample TARA_R110002012 | Tara Oceans TARA_R110002012 (sample SAMEA4396515) | marine metagenome | biome: Westerlies Biome; feature: [DCM] deep chlorophyll maximum layer (ENVO:01000326); material: water (ENVO:00002006), including particulate matter (ENVO:01000060) such as... | depth 40 m
TAAGGGAGCCATTACTTTTAAGAAACTAAATGGAGTTGGTAGTTCTCTGTTTGGAAATTTTAACTCTCTTGTCAAGATGCCTAGATTTTGAAAATAAAAGCTTATGTTTGCTTTAACATGCAAAAAGTTACCAAATTGCGGGAATTCTCTTTGTGTTGTAACAGATTCAATACCACAGCCATCGCCTCTTGCGAATTTTGAACTTAAGATTGGCATGAACTCTTCTTCAGTTGTAAAAGAAGGGAATGGTACAACGAATTCTGACCAGTCGTCGCCCTTATTTTTTCTATATCTGTAGATAAGCTTGATAAAGGGTTGCAAAACAGCTAGTTCTGTTGTCCCGATTTTAGTCATAAACTTTACATATTCATTATATTTGTTCTGCTCTACAAGGTTTGTCTCTTTGTTTGCAGAATATGCCTCTTCAAATTCTTGATAGAAATTTGGATTGAAAGAGACAATATGCTCTTTGCCTTTTTCCCTTACAACCTTTAGAATGTTATAATCGTCTTCTGGCAGATTTCTACATAATTGAAGAGGGAATTTCTCATCATATAAGACCTTAGCTATACCAGACCTATTTGCCAAATTTGTGCCTCTATTGATTTGAGGTGCGAATATGTCCGATATAAATTGCTGCTTATTAAGCCCGCCTTTTGATAGTGGGAAAAATAAATTTAGTGAAGACTCAGAAGAATTGCTCATGTTATAATCCAAAAATACTTAATGCTTCGTCTAAGAACAGAGGTACCTGTACTATCTCGCCCAAGCTTACATGCTGCTCAGTTGGTTTGCCATTGAACCAAGCGATAACCCACCACAATTCTGGAGAGCCATAATATTCACTAGCCAGTTTATAAAACCGATCGCCCCTTTTCCAAACAACAGAAGTCGTTTCTATATCATTATACTCGATTTGATTTGGATATTTCAGCAAAGTGACAGGCAATTGCCTAATACCAAGCTCGCCATACCTTTTTTTAAAAGCCTTTCGATAGCCTTCGGTGGCATTTATAAACTGTAATGAATTTCTGTATCTTGATATAGCCATATTATTTTACCAAATCTGTTATTAAGCTTCCTATTTTTCTAGCCCTGTTGCCAATTGCATTTGCATTAGAAAGAGAATCAGTTACTAGTTCTACTACAGTTCCAGCCGCATCAAAAAGTCCATCACTTTGTTGTGCTGTAAAAGGAGTTGTGTCACCTTGCAAGGCATAAGGGAACTGTTCGGACTCGATGAAACCACCAGTTTCAGGATCGAAACCAGGAGTCTCTTCGTGGAGCACACTAAAACTAAGTGATAACTCATAAGATTTAGCATAAACACTGCCGCCGGCTTCATCCTCTACTATGAAAATACCATTAGTATCAATTCCGTGAGTAATGTTAACACCGCCGTTGATATATCCTAAAAGCCCTCTGGAGGGGTTTGTATAGTCACAAATTAAGTTTGCGAACTTAATTCTAACCAGTGGTGGGGAGTTAATAATTCTAGTTTTATTTGTTTCTGTTCGAACATAGCTTGGGTACAAGTTTTTTACAATTGTATTAATATCTCTTAAGATGTCAATTGCATGTTGCTCATTGTAAGCCGGCATCGCCAATGTAAAAGAAATTGCTCTTTTGGTTGACTGATAGACTGGAATGTCATCTTGGCGACCAAAAACCGAAATAGGGCTAAAGCTCGGTGAAAAAGTATCTTGAAGACCCTTTAAATAAGCTGGGAATATTGCTGATTCGCCGGTTGTTGGAAATTCTAAAAACACATTAGCAAAAGGATATTTTGTTCTTAATTCTCTTTCTTCTGAAGGACCACTAGAAAGCTTTGGATCTTCCTGTAGGGAGATGAATTGATTCTCTTGACTTCTTATTGCTCCAAATATTTTTTTATGTGACATAATATATTTTCCTTAACTCCCTGGTGGCAGATCTGCTCTGCGACTGTTAACACCTGTGACTTTGACACTAACACCCCTGCGGATTTGATCAATTAGAGCTTTTTGCTGAATTTCAAGATTTTTCTGGATAGTATCCATAAATCCGGCGATTTTATCCAACCCTTGTTGTTGGAAAGTTTGATTCAATGCTTCTAGATTACTTACAAGCTTTTCTGTTGCAACTGTTTGTTTATTAATAAGCTTATCGTTTGTTATCTGCCTTCTCTCTTCCCTTGTTGTATTTTCGTCTGCTAGCTGTTTTTGATCTTTTGCAGTCATAGCGGTCATTTGATCCGACTTCTCAAGCAGTCTGTCTAACTCTGGTCCCATGCCCTTGTCAATAAACCCTCTGATTGTTGCAACATCAAAGCCAGTTGTAGACGACAATTGTCTAATTAAGGCTCTTTGCCCTAATTCGCTCATGCCTTTAATTCTACCGCCGACACCAGCGATCGATTCAGCTAGATATCGTAGTCTTTCTGGTCTAGACATTAATATTGCTTGTTGGGCATCAAAGCTGCCGCCCAAATTTGAAAGCAGCATGTTAATCTGTCCACCAAGTTCAAAACCGCCTTCAATAGTGTCGAATTTATCAACAACTCCAAGGAGCCCACCGACACTAGTACCAAGTGTTCTAGCTGCCTGTTGAAATACACTGAATCTTTTTAAAGCTTTACTAGAGTCCAGAGTAACAAAGAACTTGTCAATTGAACTGTTAAAGTCTTGAAAAACCTTGTTGAATGGCTGTCCGGTCTGTCTAGCAAAAGTTAATAAAGTTCTAGAAAACTTATCTGCACCCTGACCACTTAAATTGAATCCTTTATTTAAGTTGTTTAATAGATCAATACTTTCGAATTGGCTCACTCCAAATTTCTGGTTGACCACAATCAGTTTTGTTAAAGCCTCTTGGTTATCTTTAAAGGTGCTAAATGTTAGTTCATTTAAACCCTCTCTAATGTTCTGTGTTGCACCAACTAAGTTTTTAAATTCAATATTATAGGAAGATAAAGTGTTTTGCTGTTGTCTCAATGATAAGATGTATGCTCTGCTTTCGCCAACATTTAATTTATTTAATTGAATCCTATAACCTTCAATTAAATCAACATTCGTTTTTAATAGCCCGCCAACACTTCTAATTCCTTGGGAGAATGGTTTGTCGGATGTAAATATATCTACTGCTGCTTGTTCAACATCGTTGAGACCACCTTTAAGCTTACCCATGACATCAACAAGTTCTTTGCCTACATTTTTTAGTGCGGTTGCCCCTTTGGCGGTGTCGCCTAAGCCTTTTCCTTGACCAGTTGTATTAGGTTTTAATTTTGCAACATAATTTCTATGTGCTTCGGGGTCGACCGATCGGAGATCTCTTAAAAGATTACTCTCTTCTCGGCTTCCTCGTCGGGTGCCAATCAATGCACTTAAAATTTGTGATTTAGTCGCTGCCATCTATTGCCCTCTAAACTAAATAGCTAGTTCAAAACATTATTTTTCGTTCTCTTTTTTGAAGTATTTTATAGTTTGGTCAAAAACCCACGATCGTAATACAACAGTGAACGAATATAATTCAGAGAAACTAAAACTAGTTCTCATTGTCATGATAAACATTTGCTCGTAAATAGAGTTGATGTATTCAGTCGTCAAACCAAAAAAAGCCTGCCCCGAGGGGCACACCTCCTTGATTTTCATGACCACATTCTTCGCAGGTGTGGTGGTAGGAGGTGTCAACATCTGGTTTGACTGCAACATAACACTTTTGTAGAAATCTTGAGTCTCTTAAAAGCAGTGAACTCGCAAAAGTATTAATTGTGTTTGGGTTGGCATCGCCATTCACTGAAACAATTAATCTTCTGTGGGTTGTTGCAACACTGTCTTCTGGCAAGTTGTGTTTCTTTCTACTCTCAATTTGGCTATTGATGTGTTCTTCATCCTCTGAATCAAACAACTTAAACTCAACTGAAGCTTTAGACAAAGGTGTCTCTACAACAAAAGTGTTTCTATCCGTAATATTATATGCATCAAAATCAATGTCTAAATTTTCAATCTCACTAATCTTGATTGTCTCATCGTAGACAGCAGAACAGTTTTGGCAAATGGATTTAAATTGGTATTCATCTCCATATGCATTTTTTCTACAATTGAGGATAATTGCTAATTTATCTCCAGGCAATAAAGTCTTTGATAAAACTCTGTCGACACTGACACTTTCAATTAATTTATCAAAAACAACACCCCTTTGAACATAAGACGGCGAAGTAATAATATCTTCTTCTTTTGTAGTCATGAACCTTACTTCAACGGTCTCTTTGTTATGCCATGGGTGATTTTGTGCATAAAATCTTCCTTGAGATGGTAAATCAACAAAATCTGTAGGTACATTATAAGCTGATACATTTACAGTTGCCACTGTTGGTGGTGGTGGAGCAGGTTGAGCAGCTTGCATTGCCTTCTGCTCTTGCTGCTTCATAAATTGCTCAAATACCTCTGGTGGTATTTGGGCTCTACCCGAATTGTCTCTTGTCATTATTTCCTCTTATTCAGCCTAAAGAAAGCTTCGCCCAATCATATTGTACACTAACAGCGATATCTGTTAAGGCTTCTCCACTATATGATAAAGTACTAAATTTCAGTCCTACGATCATTGCATTAAAAACTTCCCAGGTTTCAACAGCGGTACCATCTGGATCTAATAATAATATTTTTATATTTCCCAAAGCTCTCACTAGATTTTCTTTTGTGACATTCTTTGTTCCATACACTGCTTCATTCGCTGCTAATTGCGGGTTACCAACAGCATCTAATGATTGGACAGCGGCTGCTGTATTTACATTATCTGGATAGTAATAACTTTGAGCTAGAAGCTTGTTCATTAAGTTAGCACCGACAGTGCCATTACTATTATCTAGAATCTCTCTAATAGTGAAGTTAATTGGATCCCATTTAACTCTAATTGGGTAACGAACAACGTGGTCTAATAAAAGTTGTTCTTGTGTTTGAATCGTATAGGATGGTCTATCTACTTGAGTAATATATGCTGCGGGAATATTATCGATCAACAAGTAGAAGCGATGTTGTTGTTGGGCTGCAACAAACATGCTATCTTGCTTTATTGGGTTTTGTCCATTATATAAAGAAGAATACTTTTGATTTGTTGATAATATTCTATTACCGTATGATTGTTTTGAATTACTCATTAAAATAATTAGTTAAAAAACTGAATTATTCAGCAGTGCTGAATGATTCTAATTCAGCCCAGTCATATCTGATCTGTAGTTGTAGTTCAATTAAACCTTCGTCACTATAGCTCATCTGGTTGTAAGTTACAGATTTAACCCAAACATTGTTGAGTCTCCAAGTCTCGATTGTTTCGCCGGCTGTATTAAGAGTATCGATTGTAACCTGTCCTAACTGATCAATGAAGTTGGACTTGCCGAGCGACTTTCTTAAGAAGTTTGGATCTGATGGCGAGCCGCTAAAATCACTTGGGTAAACATAACCCGCGTTTCTTACCAAATCTAACAATCTTTTGGAGACATCAGGATCGATGGGATCCACCAAGGAGATACTGATTTCATTCCAAGTAACACGACCGGGAAAGTAAAAGTTATGAACCAAAAACTCATGTGTTGCTTCACCGACCGTAATTGAGGGTCTATCAGTTGTTTTAACAACATAAGCTGGGATGCCTGCTAAATTTAAAATAAATTTAAATTTTCTTTTTGGTTCTGTTAGTGGGTTAGCCCATACTGGAATTGCTGTAGCCATTTATTATTTGTCTCCTAAACCTAAATAGTTTCTCTTTAAATTAATCATCAAATGATGCCCCAGTGTTGGTGATGATGAAATCTAGAGCAATGTACTCAATAGCTCTTGCTGGCTTAATGAATAACTTGGCATACAAGATATTTTGATCGATTAAGTCAGGTGTGGTTGTAGTTTCATCTAGAACCAACTTGTAGTCAGTTAGACCAAAACGAGTCTTAACATCGTTCAAGAATGGGATCGCCTGATTCTTGAAGTTGTTCCAAGTGTCTGGTACATTTGGCTCAAATAGAACACCGTTAGAGATTCTAGAGAGACCTGTTTTGAGGAATACTAGAAGCCTACGAACATTAATTCTATCTAGTGCTGATCGCTCAACCTGTAAGGTTTTTTGACCGAAAATGACCACACCCTCATTTGGGAATGTTGCAATTGGATTAACATTAATCTCGTACAGATCGTCTCTGTCGTCCTTAAAGAGCTTGAGGGCTGTAGAGACGACTGGAAGTCCAGACACACCAGAGGATAGCCCACCACGGTTAAAGCCGGCAGGAGCGAACCATGGAGCTTGTACACGGTCTGTATAAGACATGGCACCTAGAGCGGCGATGGATGGTGGAACCCAAACATCCTTAGAATTAATGCCATCGCGGATCTTGACCCATGGGTAGTAAGTCGCGGCATAGCTTGAGTTATATTTTCTACTCTTTACTTCATTAATTGCCTGTGTTAGATCACCATTTGAATCTACATTTAAATTGAATGTTGAAACACTGGAGTAAAGTCTTTCATGTCTTGGGATATATCCAAATGGAATATCAAATACTGCTAATGCATCTGCTCTTTCTGCGGTGTTGGCAACCATTTGATCAATTAAACTATCATTAATTAAGCCAGGTACTGAAAGAACATTATAAGAAACCTGCTCTGGGTTTTTAACAGTTTCAATCGCTCTGTAATATGTGAACATTTCATAGCTAGTGAATCTATCATTAATACTTAAACTGGCGATGTCATTTTGAGCCAATGGATCAGACTTTGTAATGTCAAAGCCATCAGTACCACCAAAGAATAGGGTGGTTAGATTGCCGGCTCCAGCATTTAAGACTGCCTTGTAGCTACCAAAATCAGCACTTGGACCAGCATTAAAGTTTGATGGGTATGAGCCAGTTGTTGATAGTGAATAACCGCCGCCTCTGGAGGCTGTGTCGTATACCAACACACTTGCTGATGCTGCCAAGTTAGCGGTAGAGGCATTTAAGTCCGAGCCACTGATCACAACATTGTCTAAGAATATAACATACTGATATTTAAGCTCTTCACTAACAGCATCATATTGGTTAGTAACATTTGCTGGCTTAATTCTCACCATGTCAATAGTGTCCGCTTTAAAATTGTCGCTCTTGTCTGGTGTTGGTAGAGTACCAAAGTGGGCTACCCTAAAGTCTTCTAAATCGCTTGTGTCTAGACGGGTATTCGATGATGGGAATTCAATTCTAAACCCTGCCATGTCGCATGTGCCACTTAAGATGTTAGATGTGAAGGTGTTTGATCCTGCAAAATTACCTAATCCACCAACAACACCACCTTCTCCAACTTGATTTGCATCAAAAGTAGTATCGACAAATTTAGTTGGTCCTGTAATACCAAATGGCGAATAGCCTTCCATTCCACCGGCTTCAAATTTTGTATTCAATTCAACACGAACATATTTTGATCTATTTTCGTATTCGCCTTTTACAATAACACGGTTAGTGTTCTCGTCGAAAGAACTGAATTTGTCGCCGATTTTGTTAAGAATGTAATCATCAGAATTTGGATTTAAATTACAGCCGCTAAATCTTTCAACAGCTTGTACATTGTCATCAGAGTCTCTTAATTTTCTAAGAACAACATCGAATGTCCCGTAAGGATTCACATCTTCGTTTGCTGGGGCACGAATATTAGAAACTGAGACCTTAAGGTTTTGTTGTGTCCACTCACCAGCATTTAATCCAACAAAGCGAAATAGCTTTTCAACCCTGCCATTAGTAATGTTATTGGCTGGAGTTGAGCTATCCCAAGATGCAGTGTCTGATGATAGATCTTGACTTAAGAACCAACCAGACTTGGTATATGTGGATGACTCAAGGGCAGCTTTTTGGACATCGTGTTGTACAACATCAGTTAGTGAACCAAGTGTACCAGTTCCCAAGCCAACTATGGCAGCAAAATAGCCATGGCTGCTGGCTGGTATTGTGTTTTCAAAAGTTTCACCTAAGAAATATTGTACTTCGCCGTTTGAGTCACCTTGTCTTCCTAATAAAGTTGGGTCTGTGTTAAATACATTTCTTGCGTAAGTTGAGCTTCCCTTGTTAAAATCAAATTCAAATGTTCCACTTGGAAGTCCTTGGCTTGTTTCAAAACCAACTTTAAATTTAGCACCATCAGTTTTTAGAAGCACTGAGGATGAGGCAACAGGTGTGCCTGCGGTGAAGCCGCCATCTCCAGAAAGTGTTGTTCCGCTTAAGAACATTGAGCCTTGCTCTAAATACCAAACAGCGGCAACAGAAGCTGTGTGGTTGTTTCCAACAGCACCTGATGGGGCTACAACAAGAGCATATGCTCCACCGGTATTGGTGGCTGCATTATAAGCTGTGTCGAATGTGGCAGTACCAACTTTCCAACCAGCTTCGCCGCCAGTGGCTTTATTATCTGATTCAACGCCTAGAGTTCTAATAAATGTTAGAGCTTCACCGTTTCTCAACCATGATTGTGCAGCATAAGTAGCATACATTGGAGAGGTGTAATTACCTTCTCTCCATATGTCTCCACCAGTGCCGCCGGCAACTGGTTCGCCAAATATAGACACAAAATCAGAAAAGCTTCTTACCTCAGTTGGGGTAAAAGCTGGTCCTCTTTTTGACCTACCGATAATGCAGGCACCAATTGCTGGCTCATCTGCTGGAATCTGAGAGCGGTCGATCTCTTCGATACGGATTCCCGGTGAAATAAATTTAAAGTTTTTCGCTGAAACTGCCATGTGTTAAAACTCCCTACACAAATACTCTATTGTAAATAGTTTTTGGAAACCCAAAATGCTTATTGTCTAAAGAATCCATCGTCGTTGTTCGGGTTTTTCTCCTGAAGAGACGACCTCTCTCTAGTGAATCTAACCTTTGCCGCTGACTCTCGACCAACAACAAAAGGAGTGTCTTGGTTTATTCCATCGGCAGTAATATATCCTAAAACTTTTATTTTAATTTGTGAATCAAATTTCTTCTCTTCACCACCTAAATTTGAAGAATTGCTTTCAATAGAATAATCGTCTTCAATAAAAGCTTCAAATTTGTGGTTTTCATATTCTACTAAAAACTGATTGATTCCACCTGTAAATCTTTGAAATGGTAATAACACTTCATTTAACTGTTGGATGTAATCGGTTCTAATTTTAATTGTGTAGTTCATGTTTAAGAATACTGGATAGCCAGTGTAAAGTGTTTCATAAACTACCGCACTTGATTCAAATGGAAGCTTAAAAGTATCCTGTGCTTGTTTTGTGTATTTTTTAGCTTCTGCATTTTGAAAATTCTGTGTTTTATCTTTTACAACTCTTCTGTAAAGAGGGAAAGCTCCTCTTTTTCTATCCATCTGAGCAAAGATGTTGCCTGGAATAATCCTCTCGTTTGCATTAGTCTTTGAAACTGAAGTTCTTTCTACAACCATTGCTGGATAAATGATTGCTTGCGAGTCAATCTCTCTTAACTCTTTATTGTCCTTTACTTGGAATGCCCTTTCTGCCGTAATCCAAATGATTGGAACCTTTCTACGACCTTCGTTAGAATCTGTGTAGATATCAAGCTTTTCGTTTAGCCAATTATAAAGAGCAAAATCAATAGTCTCTAGAGTTGATGGGCTAAGTGTTTTTTGTTTTGTAGACTTATTCGGCATTAAACTTCCCCTTTCTTGCTCTTACACATTTAGCTTCGATCTCATAACGGAAATCAATCTGCCCAAATAATTGTTTTGGCTCATCTAATTCTGTAATTTCATAGAAGATATCCCCATAAAGAACAAAATCACCTTCTCTTACAAAAACATTTTGATCTTCACCAAGCCTTCTTTTATGAAATTTTACATTAATTGTTGATCTTTTATCAACACCAAAATCAGATGTTTCAGTTTTTATCCCTTCAAATTCTACCAAGGCATAAACTCTAATAGGTGGTAAAAATGTCTTTTCAATTGCTTCCCCATAAAGTGGGTGGTAATTGGAGTGTTCAATGCTCAAAGGATAATAAGCGACCGGCTGGGCTACAACTCGATCTGTAACCTCGTCAGTTACTTGCTTAACAAAGTCTCTCTCCTTCTTATTAAAGAAGACTGGACCGGGTGGGGCTACTGGCTGTGACCATTTGTCTTTTGGATCTGGCATTTATTTATCCTTGGAAAATCGGCATGGGGACCTTGGCAAAAATTTCATCATTAGTTTTAACTAACTCAGCATCTTTCTTAGACAACTCAACATATGTTAATTGGTCTAGGATGCTATTAAGTTCAGTCTTAAGTGCTTCTTTTTCAGATGCTGCCTGACTTAATAAATCTCCGGAGTTTAAGCTGACACTATCACCAGGGATTGGGACCGAACCACCAAATTTACCTCTGATTTGTCCCAACATTTCTTTCGAAAGGGCTAGGGCATAACGACGGATCCACTGTTTACCGATAGAGTTAATACTAGTGTATGATATATTGTTAAAGGGTAGGGTGTTCATATTATTTACACCATCCATCCCTTCTTTTCTTGTTGGGTCTTCGTCGTAAGCACCGCCGTCAACATAAAATCTAAACCAATAACGAGCAGGCATCATTCCAGATTGAGGTTTTGGCATCAGTCTTAATCTATTATCAATTAATTCAAACGAATAATGACTTACTCTAGTGTAGAGTGAATCCTCGTAAGCCATGGCTTGAGCCTTGTTTTGCCAAGTTGGCACTACTTCAAATGTAGAATCATCTGAGTATTGACCGTAAGTTGATAAGTTGCCAATAACATTTAAAGCCCCGTAATAGGCAAAGAACCTCCACATAGTAAGTGGGGACTTGTACCAGACATCTGTAATTACGGCTCTTTGGTTATTTGTTATAAGATCTGGGTAGCTTGATGAGATAATTTCTTGTAAATCATAATCTTGCTGTGAAGCAGTCGGTGCGAAGCTAGCTGAGTAGTAACGAACATCTCCGTTTGTTCCTGCATATTTAGCCAAGCCTCTTGCCACTCTTACAGGATAGGTTAATTTAAACTTTGGGTATTTAAGTTCTGCTTGTATATTTTGGGCATCACCGGCAATAGGATTACCATTATGATCAAAACTAGCTGTTGCAGAGCCCAGAACGTTCGACAAGGCATTTTTAGCTTGATGCAGGTTGATGATATAGGAATACTCTAAAACAGCCTCCTCATAGGCAGCAAACACATTTCCTTCAGTTAATTCAATATCTAAAACATCACCACCCAATCTTTTATGAGTAAATGCGATTTGATCTGAGGCTCCTGATGCGAAATATTGTGATTCTAGCGGTCCATCTGAACTATAAATTCCAAATGGGTAATTAAATGTGAATGCTGTGCTAGCTAAAGAAGCTGACGGCAAAATGTTCGTTGGTGTTGAACTAGCCGGTGTTAAAGTTGGTTGAGCCATTTAAGTCGTTCTCCTACATTATTAAATAGTTCTATAAAAGAAGACCTCCCAGTTTTCACTGGGAGGTCTTGTATAAAGCCGCAATTATGAAATAATTTTATCTTACTTTTTATCTTTAGCTTCTTTCTTTAGTGAAACAACTTTTTTAGGTTTAGCTGCTTTTTTGTCACTTTTCTTCGAAGCTTCAGAACTCTCATCCTTTATTACATTGCCATTTTTATCGACATATGTGTAGGTTGTCTCTTCTACTCTTTCTATTTCTTTGCCACTTTTATCAACATAAATAATCATTATTAATTCTCCGTATTAAGTAGCGATTGTGTAAGATCCGCCGTGAGTGGATCCGTTAGCATACCAGTTTGTACCGTCACAGTAGACTTGGATTTCGTTACCAATCTCTGCGGACAGAACACTGTCTGCTGTGGCATCGTTGCGAGCAACGAGGGTATCTGCGGCTGCTGTTGAGACTTTAAAGTTTTGAGCAGTACGAACTACCATCATAAAATTAACACCTTTAAAGGCTACTGATGGAGCCGGTAGAGATAATTCAAGGGCGCCACTAGCACCTGAATTTGTTAAGATCTTGCCGCAATCCTCTACTGTTACTGATCTATCCGCCGTGATCACTTCTACATCGGCTCTGTTTGACATTGAATAACCGTTCTTAGCCATAATTTGTTTTCTCCTTAAAAAATATTCGCCTATAGGCTTTATACATTAATAAATAGTCTCCCCAATAAGAAGATTCCCCGCTGAGTTAAAAACCCAACGGGGAACCTAATTTTAACTACACTAAGTTATTAACCAATTAGATCTTGGCAAACAACTAAGCCGTACATGTCAGGACGAACCATTTTCTTGGCGTAGCGGGTCATGACGCCCTTACGGGGTACAAAATCCTCAACACCGAAGATGGTAGGTGTGACCTGTAGTGGGACATAAGGTGAGTAGACGTAGCCGCTTTCTAAGAAGCTATTGCCACGACGACCAACTAGAATCACATTGCGTGGGAAGTATGGATCGACGTATACGTCAAACTTCTTGCTTAGTGAACCAGTCTTAACAGCACCAATCTCACCACCCTTTAGCTCTTCGTGATTTACCGTTGCACGGAAACCAGCGGTGAACTCTAGGAGGTTAGCAACTTCTGGGGAGCA
>TARA_R110002012_G_scaffold60835_6_pt1 | contig 12527 bp, 12 predicted proteins | sample TARA_R110002012 | Tara Oceans TARA_R110002012 (sample SAMEA4396515) | marine metagenome | biome: Westerlies Biome; feature: [DCM] deep chlorophyll maximum layer (ENVO:01000326); material: water (ENVO:00002006), including particulate matter (ENVO:01000060) such as... | depth 40 m
AGGCCTGCAAACCGGCAGCCCCGACGAGATCGCATTTAATCAAGGTTGGATCAGCAAGGCTGAACTGACTGAGCGCGCAAAGCTCTTCGCTAAAAACGACTATGGCGTATATCTAGAAGCGCTCATGAAGTAACGCAGAATTCAGCCCGCTTTTAACTTGATCCAAGTCAAAGACCCTTCTGTGCAATAACCATCATAATTATGCATCATAAACGAAAAAGGGGCAGGCCAATCGTGGACAACACCAAGCCAGATCAAAACACCGCCCCCCGCGCACCATCATCAGGTGCCCCAGCCTTCAGGCCCGTCACTGTCGCGCATCTGTCAAATGCCATTCGGCTTGGCTGGGCGGATCTGCGACGCGCGCCGATTTATGGGGCGGTTTTTTCTGCGGTCTATGTGTTGGCCGCATGGATGATGACATGGATCACACTGCAGACCGGCACGACGTTCTGGTTGGTGCTGGCGGTTTTCGGCTTTCCGTTAATCGGTCCGTTTATCGCCGTAGGCCTGTACGAAGTGTCGCGAAAATTGCAGACCCAAGAAAAACTAAGCTGGTCTGGCATTTTGGGCGTAGTGCTGTTGCAGCGCAAGCGGTCATTGCCGATGATCGGGGCGATTACCATCGTCATCTTTCTATTCTGGTTCTTCCTTGGTCATATGATATTCGCGCTGTTTCTGGGATTATCTCCCATGGCAAATATCTTTTCTTCGCCCGAGGTGTTTCTGACCCCGAATGGCCTTGCCATGCTGGGGATGGGCAGCGCCGTCGGAGCGATCTTTGCACTTTTCTTGTACATGATCACTGTTCTGGCGATCCCGATGGTGCTGGACCGCGAGGTAGATTTTGTCACAGCGATGGCATCAAGCTTTTCATATGTGGCATCTCATTTTCCCGTGATGCTGGGTTGGGCAGTATTTATCGCGGCGCTCACATTGCTATCGCTCTTGCCCGCTTTCCTTGGGTTGTTCATCACGCTGCCCTTGCTGGGCCACGCCACATGGCACCTCTATCACTTGCTGGTTGTGCCAGAGGATTAGGATCTGGCGTTCATCGATCGTATTCTGGATGTAAAGTGCTGCAACCGTCAGCATGCTTTAAATAGAGCATAAACGTGCACACTCGGACCATAGCATGATTGCTGCGCGTCACCTATAAGCGGACAAACTGTGAATTCGCTGCGCCAATGGCTGCTTTCTGAAAATCGCAAGTCAAAAAGATTGCATCTGCAACGATCTCAAATGCGCGGGAGCGGTACGATCCGTTCAGGTAACCCGTTCTGAATGTTGTTCAAAAAGCGGAGTAACCCAAGACTGTTACCCCGCTTTGAAAGGCTCAGACGGATTTTGGCATAGCCACGACCGCAATCATTTCCACCCGCATGCCGGCGCGGGCCAAGGCGACGCCGCCGGTTGCGCGCGCAGGTGGGGAAACACGGTCCACCCACTCGTCCCATACGGCATTCATACCTTGGAAATCCGACATGTCGGCAAGCCAGACCTGAATAGACGCGATGTCGGCTTTGCTGGCACCCAATTCTTTGACGACAGCATCCATATTTGCCAAGACCTGCTTGGTCTGCTCGGTGATGTCAGCCCCAAGATCATCCGGGACCTGCCCGGCAAGAAATGCGATGTCACCAATGCAAACGGCTTCGCTCATACGGGGGCCGAGTTTAAGGCGTTTTAGGGTCAAAGTGCTATCCTTTTCAGTCGTTGTCTGAGGTTGTTGATCCGGCACCCGCACGGGAGCTTTCGGATGATGGAACTGTCGTGCGCATCGCCAGCGTATTCAGCGCTGAAATGACATCGGCAGAAATGCTGGGCAGTTTGCCTGCTGACGCGACCTGTGGATTGCCGAAGCTTGCAGTCAGCGTGATGGCCACCTGTTGCCCGTCAAGCGCGGCTGCGGCCTTCAAAAGGGCTTCGGACCCACCATCAAGATGTGCCGCTCCACCTGCCCACGCGATATCGAACAAGATGTTTTGTGATACAGCTATCGCCGCGAGGAACGGGATCAGGAGTATCGGGTGGTCGACCTTGCCGATCTTGAGGGACGAGCCGGCTTGGATGCTTTCGGGAAGCCCCGCATAATCGCAAAGTGTGGTACCCAAAGCGATTGGACATAGCGCACGGCCCACCGGAGCCTGCCACGCACCCGGCGTTACCGTCGGGCACAAATCGCTCCATGGTCGACCCTGCGCCTGATCGAGATGAGCATAGAGATGACTTGGCCCGTTGATGCCGTGCTGAACCAGCCATGCGGCAGCGAACCCCGCCTCTTCGGCCAGCCCCCAACTCATCCCCGCACCGCGCGCGGCTTTCATGCAAAGGGATGCGACTTCGTTGCGCGACAGGAACGCCGATGCACCGTCTTCGATGTAAGGCGTGGAATCCCCGCGCGTCTGATCATGCGGTGCAGTCGTCATTGCAGCCCCTCCTGTTCGATTTCGTCGGGAAAGGGTGCGCCCTGAAACAGGTTGATGCGCACCCAGCGGTCTGATCTGGGATCGAACCGCGTCGCGCCGAAGAATGACAGTTTGCAACGCAGCAGGTCGATGGGCAGCATAGCGGCGGCGATCAAGTTGTCGTGGACCTCGGCGAAGGGATGGTTCTGTGCGATTTGAACCCGTCTGACCATGTAGCGGTGTTCGGGATGAGCCAGCAGGACAGCCGCGACAGGTTCCTCACCGTCATGGTCCTGCAAGGTCTCGTCCAACTCGGATGCGAGGCGGGCGATGCACAAAGGCTGTTCCAGCGTCGCCCCGTCTTCGTTCGCCCGTTCCCCCAAGCGTGGTTCGAGCTTTTCTTCGGATACGTACCAAAAGCGCGCCGTGTTTTCCGGAGTCGAAAAGTCGATCGACAACGCCCAGCCGTAATTCTCTTTCAGGATCGCCCGCACATAACGGACACGCATCGCGCCATCAATGCGGAACGACGGGGCCTCATCAGCGGCCATGCAATCGGCAAGGTCATCAACAAGGTCACCATGTGGTTCCAGCATGATCGATAACAGCGCTTCTTGACCTTCAAAGGACAAGGCATCGGTGCTCCAGCACCAAAGCGCATCCCAAGGCAGCGGTTGATCGAAATCCCAGGTGTCCACCGTCTTTGACAGTAGCCGCAGATCATCGCGGAGCGCTGCCAGTTTGGGGACTTGCACAGGATGTTGCGATGTCCAGACGTTCGCGTTCCGGGTGGCCGCATCAAGGGCCACACGCAGCCCGGCGATTGCCGGTTGCGTTGCACTGGCTTGCGCACGCACGCGGGCCAAAGCTTCCTCGCGTGCCATCATCCAATTGTTCAGCAAAACGGGGTGCCGCACAATAAAAGGTGCCATGCCAAGGCCCGTCGAGTTGCCAACGCCAAGAGTGCGGCGCAGGTCGCGATCCAGACGGACCGCGCGATCACCTCCCTTGACCACTGCCATGTGTTCGACGATATCCACGGTAAAAGCGCGAATTAACCAGACCGTCAGCATTTCGACCTGAAACGGGGCCGCCAGTTCAGGGCGGTCGGCAATATCAGAGCGGTCGGCAGCCCCGAATTTGCCCGAGCCGTACACGGCAGTCGTACGCATCAGATATCCAATATCCGCGATTTCGGCAGGGTCAGGTTGCCGACCTTGCGACAAGGCATCAACCACATGGTGAAACAGGCGAACAGACCGGTTGGCACGTGCCAGCGTCAGTTCACGCGTGCTGATACGACCTGCTTCCTGAAGCGGAACATTGTCGCGCAGGCGATCGATATCAGCCTGTGTCGGCTCCCCGTCAAACAGGGTAAAGGTGGCATCCCAAGCGGTCGCAATCACCCGATCAGAGCGCATGCCTTCGGGCAAATCATGTGCGAAGGCCACCAGACTGTAGGTACGTTCACCGCAGCGGGTGCGGTACACCGCATGGCCGCTGCCTGTAGCGTCCACGTCCCAAACGGGGCGATCCACTTTCCAGTTTTCACGATGCAACCGGCGCAACATCGTACGCAAGAAAGACAGGCGCGTCGGGTGGCTGCAGCCCATCCGTTCAAGGTGCATGACCTCGGACGCGGGGCGGCGGAACAGCGCGATTTGCGAGGTCGTATTATGAGCAGATGGGGACATCATTGGTACTCCAGTCGGTCAGAGTGAGAAAGGCGTGGCAAGCACAAGACCTGCCACGCCATATTGTCTCAGGCGTGGGCTACCTTAGCTTCGCGGCCCAGCATCAAGGTGATGCGCAGCGCATCCCAAAGGGATGGCAACAGGATCAGCGAGACCGGCACGGCTGTCACCACGATGAAGCTTTGCAGCTTGCCGATGCCGCCCGCACCGGTCGAGATCAGGATCAGTGCCATAACTCCCATCGCAATACCCCAGAAGGCACGCAAGCTTGCCGATGGCTCACCTTCGGACATCGTCGAAGCGATCACATAGCTCATCGAGTCGCTGGTGGTGGCGACAAAACACATGGTCAGCACCAGAAACAGGATCGACAGGATCAGACCCATAGGCATCGCCTGCGTAATCGCCAGTAGGCCGGCGGGCAGGTTGAACCCCTCGAACGGACCAGAGATGACACCGGGCTGTGCAATCTCGAAGAAAATGCCGGACCCGCCGATGATTGTGAACCAAAAGTTGGTCAGGATCGGAGCAACGATGGACAGCATGATGATGATCTGGCGGATCGAGCGCCCACGGCTGATGCGTGCGATAAAGATCGCCATCAGCGGCCCGTAACCCATGAACCAACCCCAGAAGAAAACGGTCCACCAGCCCAACCAGCCAGGATCGCCGAACACGCCTGAATCGCCACGATAAAGCGTCATGTCGAAGAAATGAGACAGATAAACCTTCATGCCGCCAAAGAAACCCGAGAAAATCTCGGTGGTGGGGCCCGCGACAAGCATGAACACCAGCAAAGCAATCGCAAGGATCACGTTGATCCGCGACAAAAGCTGAATGCCCTTGGCCAAGCCCGTGATCGCCGAAATTGTATAGACCGCAACAAGCGCCATGACGGCGATGGCCTGAGTTGCGAAGTTGTCTGGAATACCCGTGAGTGCATTCAGCCCATAGGACATCTGCAACCCGAGAAAGCCGATCGGCCCAACGGTGCCGGCAACCACAGCGATGACGCAGGATGCATCTGCAATCAGACCAATCGGCCCATGCAGCGCACGATCTCCAAACAATGGGTACAGCAAGGTGCGCGGTGCCAACGGCAGGCCCTTGTCATAGTGGTAGTGCATCAGCATCACGGTCGTCAAAGAGCCGAGGATGGCCCAAGCCAGAAAGCCCCAGTGCAGAAAGCTCTGGGCAAGAGCCGCATTTGCGCGCGCGGCAGTATCGTCTGACAGATCGCCAAAAACGGGTGGTGTGGACAAGAAGTGCGCGATAGGCTCTCCTGCTGCCCAGAACACGCCGCCCCCAGCAAGCAGGGTACACATGATCATGGCACCCCAGCTGAACATTTTGAATTCCGGTGTGGCCAGCCCGCCCATCACCGTCTTGCTTCCTGGCAGAACGCATAGAAGCAGGCCAATCAGAAATGTCGCAAGCAAAAGAACCTGCCAATACAGCCCGAAATAGCGCGCCGAAAAACCAAAGCTGGCATCGACGAGCGCGGACAGCCCTTCAATATCGAACAGCGCATAAGCGCAGAACAGTGCGATAAACCCTCCGGTTACCGCAAAAAGCGCCGTATCTATCATGCTTGATAGCGGCTTAGTCTGTGTGGTCACTTGCGTTCCTCCCTGAACTTTTGTGCCCCGCGCCCTATTCGGCAACGCGGTCTAATATGGCTGGGGGCGCAGCCTGTGCCCCGAAGCTTTTCTCGAAGAAGGCGTGCCAGTTATTCCCCATCACGCCATCTGTTATTGCCTCGTCTAACCCGGCAGCGCGCAAACCTGCGCGCAGCCCTGCCAAATCGCGGTTGTCGTGGAACCAGTCAGGCATCGCGGGAAACCCCGCATTCGCCGCGCTGCCTTCACCGTAATCAATCGTCTTGGTCCAGCGCCCGACTCGCATCCATTCCACGATGCTGTCCGGCTGGTCCTGACACAAATCCGTGCCGATCCCGACACCCGTCGGACCGACCAGATCAACCGCTAGGGCGGCCATGTCGCACCAGGACTGCAACGTGCAACCGCTGCCGCCTTTTAGGTGATGTGGATAGGCCGATAGCCCCAGAAACCCTCCGCTGCCTCCAAGCGCACGCAGCAAGCCGTCGGATTTGTTGCGCAAGGCCGCGTGCCAGCTGGACGGGTTGGCGTGCGTGATCGCAATAGGACGTGTCGAGTGTCCAATGGCATCCAGCGTAGAGCGTTCACCGGAATGGCTCATGTCGACCACGAGGCCAACGCGGTTCATCTCTGCGACCACAGCGCGGCCCATACGGGTCAGGCCGGTATCCTCGTCCTCGTAACACCCCGACGCGAGCAAGGACTGATTGTTGTAGGTCAGTTGCATGAACCGCAGACCCAGCGTGTGCATGACCTCGACCAGACCGATGTCGTCCTCGATGCATGACGGGTTTTGCGAGCCAAAGAAAACTGCCGTGCGCCCGGTGTCGCGGGCCAGTTGAACGTCCGCAGCCGTGCGGCCCTGAAAGATCAGATCGGGATGCTTTTCGAACCACCGGTTCCATTTCTCGATGACCAGAACCGTTTCGCGAAACGTCTCGTGGTAGGTGATCGTGACGTGAACCGCATCCACGCCGCCCTCCCGCATCTGGCGAAATATCTTTTCCGACCAGTTGGCGTATTGCAGTCCGTCAATCAGAAAGCTCATTCGGGCAATCCTGCGAATACATAAGCGGTCTTGACGGTTGTGTAGAATTCAGCCGCATAAGACCCCTGTTCGCGCGGCCCATAGCTGGAGGCACCGCGCCCGCCGAAGGGCACATGGTAATCCGTGCCCGCAGTCGGCAGGTTTACCATGACGCAACCCGCGCGCATGTTCGCGCGAAAGTGGCTGGCCCGCGATAAGGAGCGCGTCATAATGCCCGCTGTCAGACCGAATTGCGTATCATTGGCAAGCGCCAGCGCCTCGGCATAGCTGTCTGCTTTCTGTACACAGGTAATTGGGGCAAACATCTCTTCACGGTTGATCTGCATGTCGTTGCGCGTGCTCGCAAAAACGGCCGGAGCCATGTAGTAGCCGTCCGTCGCCCGCTCCAAACGCTCACCGCCACTCAGCAGTTCAGCGCCCTCGGATTTTCCAGTCTCGATATATCCGAGATTCTGGGCCAACTGGCCTTCGCTGACAACAGGGCCTATCTGGGTCCCATCCCCAAGCGCGTGGCCAACCTTTAGCGCTTTGGCCGCCGCAACCAGTTTTTCCACAAACGCATCATGGACAGAGGCATGCACGATCAAGCGACTGGCGGCAGTGCATTTCTGGCCCGTTCCACCAAAAGCCGAACCAGCAGCATGAACAACAGCCAGATCAAGATCTGCATCATCCATGACGATCAACGGGTTTTTCGACCCCATTTCCATCTGAACTTTGGTCATGTTCATAATTGCAGCAGCAGCGATGCCGCGCCCAACCGAAACGGACCCTGTAAAGCTGATCGCATCAACTTGATCGCTCTCCACAAGCCGCTGTCCTACGTCGCGGCCCGGACCGGACACAAGGTTGAACAGCCCTTTGGGGATATCCTGCCGTGCGATGATCTCTGTCAGCGCCACGGCGCTGGCGGGCGTCACATTCGCAGGCTTCCAAACGACCGCGTTCCCAAAGGCCAAGGCGGGAGCAATTTTCCAAGCCGGAGTCGCGACGGGAAAGTTCCACGGGCTGATGATGGCGACAACACCGACAGGCTCGCGGCGCACGTCGATTTCAATGCCTGCGCGCACGCTTTCGGCCAGATCACCGTGCTGACGCAGGACCTCGGCTGCGAAATACGTAAAGAACTGGCCTGCGCGATAAACCTCGCCCTTGCCCTCGGCCAGCGGCTTGCCCTCTTCGCGCGACAACAACCGCCCGATTTCATCGGCGCGGGCCATCAATTCGGTGCCGATCGCCATCAGAATATCGTGGCGCTTTTGAATGCCGGCGGCCCACCAAATGGGCTGCGCCCGCCGTGCCGCAGCAAGGGCTGCGTCCAAATGGGATGCATCCGCCTGCGCGTAGCGCCCAATTAGATCAGAGGTGTCCGACGGATTGCGGTTCTCGATGGTCGATGCGCCGTCTGTCCAGGTGCCGTCGATATAAATTTGAGTGCGCTCGGTCATGGTCATCTCCTGATTGCTTTTGCGTCACCTAGACTTAATCTAACGATTCAGTCATTCTGGAAATTCTGAATAAAATTACAGGTTTTCTGAATGTCGATGAAATTAGAGATGTTACGGGTATTTCGAACAGTGGCGGAGACTGGCACACTCGCCGCTGCAGCCCGAGAGCTGAACCGAACCCCCTCTGCGATATCCATGACACTTGCGCAGCTGGCGGACGAAATCGGCGCGCCGCTATTCGAGACGGACCGGAAAAACCGCCTGACGCCGCTGGGTCAGTTGGTGCTGGAAGAGAGTTGTAGAGCCACAGATGTTTTCGACAAAAGCGCTCAGGCGATCCGCCGTCATGCCATTTCGACTGGTGGCATCCTGCGCATTGCTGCGGTGCCTTCGGCGACGGTGGCGTTGCTACCGGATGTGATCGAGGTTTTTCGCAAGTCTCACCCCGATGTTCGTATCGAAATCAGCGATGTTGATACCCCCGCCGTGCGTCGTCGCGTCCAGCGCGATGAGGCGGACATCGGGATCGTGTCCGCCCGTCCAGGCGAAACATCAGAAGGCGATCTGATTTTGTGCGACGATCTGGGCATCGTGTGTGCGGAAGGCGGACCGCTCCACACGGCGCATTTGTCCGCAGGTGGCTCCTCGGACTGGAACTTGCTGTCGTTGGAGCCGCTGATTGCCAACCCGCTGTGCCGCCTTGTCGACCATCCATTGGTCGACACATTGATGGCCAGCAGCACGCTGGAGGCACGCAATACAACGGCAATTCTGTCCTTTGTCCGTCGCGGTTTTGGTGCGAGTATCCTGCCGTTTGAAGCGGTAAAGAGCCAACCAGATGGTGTCGAATTCTTTGCGCCATCCAGCCCGATCAGTCGCCGCGAGCTTAGAAAAATACGGCAGGGAAGTGATTGCCAAAGCGTTGCTATCGAGACTTTCTGGTCTCTGCTTGGCGATATTTAGGGCCGCTTTGGACCTGTCATGGTTTGATGCCGCTCCTTTGATAGCATTTATTGCAACAAAAGAGACTGACTATGGGACTGAAACGGACGGACGAATTCCGCAAGGACGCTGTGTGGATCGCGTTGACCAGTGGGCTGACGCGCAGGCAGGTGGCTGATGATTCATTGCCTGACAGGTTATTGCGCAGCAATCTCCCGAGAAGGTGGGTGTCGGCATGTCGACGCTGAACAAGTGGATCACAGCAAACCGAGAGACGGACGTGGTGTCGAAAGAGGATTTGAGCCTCATTCAAGAGAATGACCGGCTGCGCCGCGAGAACCGCATTCTCAAGGAGGAAAGAGAAATCTTAAAAAAGGCCACCCAGTTCTTCGCGAGCCAAAAGCCATGAGGTTTAGGTTCATGCACGAGAGGGGAAGAGCACCAATCCGTATTTGCCATCGGTCGGATGTGTCGTGTTATGAATGTCAGCACGACGCGGTTTCGCGCACTTCGCCCCGCTTGGAACAAGGGTCGCATCGTTGGCCAGAACGGGCACGCACATCATCGCGTCTCATTCAATGTTGGCCGAACTTTGCTGACCAATATTTCGATTGGCTATCGGATCACAGCGTGGCTGGGGAAGCGCTGGACCCGGCAAGATCATGGAGACAACCCGGACCTTCGCGCAGGGTGCAGCGAACCGCGGCAAAGAGCCAATTTTGTTGAAAAACTCCGCCACCCAAAAAAGGCGTTCAAAAGACGGAACATGGTTCTCGAAATGCAGGCCATTGCAAACATTATTTATGGAACAGGGGGTTCTGAGGGAAGGTGTTCTGCGAATTCGATCGACTCTGAGCAGACACCGAGTTGACGGCTTTGATTTCGTGCACTAAATGCAATGCGATGGAAAACACTATCATCATCGCAAATTCCTGGTGGTCGGCCCCTTTCTAAGGCGGCCGGACAATTTCAATGATTCCGAGGCTGCCGCATGGGCGGCCTTTTTTGTTTTCCACGGCTCCTGATGCGGCACCTCTTCCTCATGAGGACACGCACGTGAACAAACCTGTTATCTTGACTGGCGACCGTCCAACCGGACCCCTGCACATTGGCCATTACGCTGGCTCACTCTCTAACCGGCTCCGGTATCAAGAAAGCCACGAACAATTTCTCCTTCTGGCGGATATGCAGGCTTTGACTGACAATGCAAATGATCCCGCGAAAGTGCGCCGCAATGTTGTCGAAGTCGCTTTGGATTATCTCGCTGTCGGCATCGACCCGAATCGAACGACAATCTGCCTGCAATCCCATCTTCCCGCGCTTGCCGAACTCTCGATGCTTTATCTGAACTTTGTCACTGTCGCTCGTCTGGAACGCAACCCAACGATCAAGGATGAGATCCGTGCACGGGGCTTCGGTAGGGATATCCCAGCAGGCTTTCTGTGTTATCCAGCAGCGCAGGCCGCTGATATCACGGCTTTCAAGGCGACTGTGATACCCGTAGGTGAAGATCAGGCGCCTCTGATTGAGCAAACCAACGAAATCGTGCGCCGTGTAAATGCAACTGCGGGGTTGGCCGTGCTCCCCGAGGCCCGGGCGGTCATTCCGGAAGCCGGGCGTTTGCCGGGCATCGACGGCAAGGCCAAGATGTCAAAATCGGGCGGTAACGCGATCCCGCTCTCGGCCTCTTCCGACATGATACGTGCGGCCGTGCGGGCCATGTTCACCGACCCTGGACATTTGCGGATCAAAGATCCGGGGCAGATTGAAGGGAACGTGGTGTTCACTTATCTCGATGCTTTTGACGAAAACAAGGCGGAGTTGGAGGAACTAAAATCGCACTATCAACGTGGCGGGCTGGGGGACGGAAAAATCAAGAACCGGCTGGAAGATATCCTGCAGGCTCTTATTGCCCCGATCCGTAAGCGCCGCGAGGAAATTTCAACAGATCAAAGGTATGTTCTGGACACGATCCGCCAAGGCACCGAGATTGCCCGCGAACGCACCGAAGCAACAAAACGGGAAGTCATTGAAGCTCTCGGACTGTTCCAGTTGTAGGTCGGCTGGCGGTGGAAGACATCAAATTTTATGATAAACGCCGGTGAGAGATTTACATTATGAAACCCAAGGTGCCCAGATTTTCGTTCCGAGAACGCGCAGCGGAAAAAGCTGTCGCGCGTGCAGAAGATGAAGTGAGACTTTCTTCCGGAGAGGTTTCGCACGCCGACATGGCGCGCTCCAACGGCGGTCGCTTGCGGGGGGGGCGCTACAAGGGGCCTCAAAGCGCATTCAGGCGCTTGCAGCCGCTGTGCGATCCGATGAAGGCGAAACCTGAGAGCACCTGGTTCACACACCGTTTGAGGCATCGATGTGATGCGCTCATACCCTCGCGGCGAAATAACGCCGAGATACTTTCCTCTCCGCGCAATCCGGCTAGAACAATACGGATCTTTTCCTAAGCCGAGTAGGCTTGGCGGGTCTTGCGGTGGATATTTTTGACCAGCTGTAACCCCTCCATTGTGGCCGCCTGCCTGATTTCCGGATGATTTGCTAAGGCACATGTTTAACGACGTCGTTAGCGACGTGTCTTAGGTGGGGTCGGTGATGCATGGTGAGATACTTGGTGTTTATCCGCAACAGTTAGGTGAAATGTTATCCTGGACCGGGGTCCAAGCCGGAAATGTAAGGATGCAGTTCCGCGGAGAAATCTTTGTGTCGCGGGCCCTACGCAATCCAGTCATGCGAGGGTGCGTGGCTGTCGCTATTTCCCGAAGAATCCATACAGGATTCCAAGGGAAATGTAGAAATCCATTAAATACAATGCAGTAAGTAAAATTGCGCAATTTTCGAGAGTATTTCTTGACAGGGGTGCGCACGAGAAAGGGGCTTATTGCGCACACTTATGCCTCATCTACAGATAGAAAAGTTGGCGAGCCGTGGAGGACTCGAACCCCCGACCTGAGAATTAGAAGTTCCCTGCTCTAATCCAGCTGAGCTAACGGCCCGCACTTGGTGTCGAGGGTATCGGTCAAATCCCCCAACTTTGTCAACTTGGTAAATTTTTGGGATGCCTACCGAGTATAAAATCGTCCTATTCCAATTAGATAGATGCACATAGTATTAACAATCTCTTCATCCAGATGACCTGAGACTTGGCACCGACATGGTATGCATATCATCTAAAATGCAGTTTTATCTCAAAGACTTACACACACGGTAGTTGGTAGGGGGTTATTTACACTCTATCCAGTTGAGCTACGGAGCCGCGCGCGAACGGTTTATTCAAACCACTCAGGTTCTTTCCTAATCTGCTGTCCCACCGACTTCAAAGCCAAATATTGATGAAAAGCCGATTAGACGCCGCAGAT
>TARA_R110002012_G_scaffold18620_1_pt1 | contig 12524 bp, 10 predicted proteins | sample TARA_R110002012 | Tara Oceans TARA_R110002012 (sample SAMEA4396515) | marine metagenome | biome: Westerlies Biome; feature: [DCM] deep chlorophyll maximum layer (ENVO:01000326); material: water (ENVO:00002006), including particulate matter (ENVO:01000060) such as... | depth 40 m
TTATATTGCACTAAGCTTTACTATTTTTTAGCTTTTACCTAGCAGCGCTTCAACACACTCCAGCGGTGACAGACCATCTGCTTACCGTGTATTGCGGACATGGCACGCTGGAGTGGCATGGGTCAACATACGCTGAGTGGTAATAGCCATGCGTTAATGGCTAAGCGCTATCTCGCTATAGGTAGCTAATATAAAGGGCTAATATAAAGGGCTAATATAAAGGGCTAATATAAAGGGCTACCGCAGCTCTTCAGGCACCTTGATACCCGCTTCTTGGTAATAACGCAGAGCGCCCGGGTGCAGAGTGCCCAGCATATTTTCCAGCATACCGGGCGTAATGCTGCCCCACCATGCAGCCTCTTCGGCCATGGAATCAAGGCGTTCCCAGAACGTTTTGGTCAACGTATAGGCGGTGTCATCATCCATGAAGGTGGTGGTATAGGCCATTACCGGCAACGAGGTCGTGTCGACATCTTTATCGATGCCTGGGTAGGTGCCACCGGGGATCGTTTGACGGGTAGCGCCCGTTTGTTCGATTTGTTCTTCGCTCAGACTGATCAAGGTCACAGGCATACTGGCAACCGTTTCAATCACATTGGGCGACGGGAAAGAGCTGGCAGTGACGAAACCATCGATCTTACCGCTTTTAAGCGCATCAGGGCCGTTTTCAATAGCCGCATCGGCAATTTTAACCTTAGCATCCAAGCCAAACAGTGTTAGGTAGCGAGCGGCTTCCCGCGCGCCAAACGTGCCTCGGCCAATCAATAGATGCTTGCCATCCAGAGCGGCAATATCCGTCACGCCTGCATCACCAGCCAGCACAAAGTGCATGGTAATCGAGGGAATCGGGAATAAGCCTCGTATCTCTTGAAAACGAGGATTCGGGCGTTCTGCAAAAGCGCCTTCATTTGCCAGGGCCTGGCCCACTAATTCAGAAGGAGCGGTAAACATATAGTTGCCTTGGCGAGCCATCACTTCCATCACGTTTTGTACCGAGCCCTGACTATCTTCCAGGGTAACCACAATGTCATCATCGGTGCCCTGACGGATCGCTTCCGAGAGTTCTACCCCCATCTGATAGTAGGCCGTGCCCGCAGAGGCTGATTTATAGGTGACACGGGTGTCAGCCTGTAGGGAGAAAGCAGTAGCGGCAAACGCCAGCGTAACAGCCGACATGCTAAGCGCGCGGCGAAGGAAGCGAAATGAGATGCGCATCGTTATTTTCCTCAACGTGTTCAGCGGCCGTGGTCAAGCCGCTTCGTTTTAGTCGTACTCACCTTGAGAACAGCAAGCCTCAACATAACACGGCGATGCTAAGCACACACTCCGCCCGCGCCTCCTATGCTATTGCTTACCCAGCGATGATTGCCGCTTAATCGAACAACTAGATCGAGCCACTAGCGAGGTAACGGCTAAAGCTTTATTAGCAATCGTCTATATGACTTCTAGCATTTATTTAATATTACTATTCGGCAATAGTATTATATGTATGTATTTATTAACGCCCACATAAAACTAATGCACTTAGCGTTACCATTACCAAAAAGAATAATTTATTAAAAAAAGATGCCAGTGCGTTAAGAAGGACTACTTTCGTTCGTTTTTATAAGGTATTGCATTGCATTACACACTGATAGACTAAATCTGATTTCACATCCCTCCTAACAACTTAACAATGAGGAAGACCCTCACATGACTATGTTGTTCCAACTCTCCTGCCAGCCTCGATTATATCGTCGCTGGCCTTTTTTGTTAGCCGCCTTACTATTATTGATAAGCCCCTCGGCGTTTGCCGTTACCGGTGAGTTAAATTTAACCACCTCGGCGGTAGGTTTTTTTGCCGTGGCTATCTTTGTTTTGGCTTACGCATTGGTCATGGCAGAAGAAAAAATCCATATGCGTAAGTCTAAACCGGTATTGGTCGCGGCCGGTATTATCTGGGGCCTCATCGGCTGGGTGTATGTCCAAAACGGTATGTCGGAAGCGTCAGAGTACGCTTTCCGCGTCACGCTGTTGGAGTTCACCGAGCTGATGCTGTTCTTGCTGGTGGCCATGACGTACATCAACGCCATGGAAGAGCGCCGGGTTTTTGACGCCCTGCGTTCGTGGATGTTGCGCAAAGGATTTAACTACCGGACGCTGTTTTGGCTAACGGGCGGGCTGGCCTTTTTACTCTCTCCGATCGCGGACAACCTGACTACCGCGCTACTCATGTGCGCTGTGGTGACGAAAGTCGCTGAAGGCGATCAGCGCTTTATTAACGTCGCCTGCATTAATATCGTGGTGGCTGCCAACGCCGGGGGCGCGTTTAGCCCATTCGGCGACATCACCACCTTGATGGTATGGCAAGCGGGCATGGTTGAGTTTCAGGAGTTTTTCATTCTGTTCTTCCCGGCGCTGGTCAACTTCTTAATTCCTGCGGCTATTATGAGCGTGTTTATTAAAGATGAAAAACCCGCCAGTGTGTATGAAGACGTATGGATGAAGCGCGGCGCCCGCCGCATTGTCTTGCTGTTTTTATTGACCATTATTACCGCCGTGCTGTGTCACGTGGTGCTTCATTTACCACCCGTTCTGGGGATGATGACAGGCCTTGGCTATTTGCAATTCTTCGGCTATTACCTACGCCGAAGCCTGCCTCGCTCGCTGGAACGTAAGCGTGAACGCTATAGCCGCCAAGGCGATAACCAAAAGCTTGCTCAGTTGGGTAGCGTAGTACCCTTTGATGTCTTCAACCGCGTCGCGCGCGCCGAGTGGGACACCTTGCTGTTCTTCTACGGGGTGGTGATGTGCGTCGGCGGGCTTGGCTTTATGGGTTATCTCGGCTTGTTATCTGAAGCGCTCTACACCGGCTGGAACGCCACTGCAGCCAACATTACGCTCGGCATTGTCTCGGCGGTTATCGACAATATCCCGGTAATGTTTGCGGTGCTGACCATGGAGCCCGATATGTCTCATGGACAATGGCTGCTCATTACGCTAACCGCGGGGGTCGGGGGCAGTTTACTGTCGATTGGGTCAGCGGCTGGCGTGGCCGTCATGGGGCAGGCACGCGGGTCGTATACGTTTATGGGCCACCTGCGCTGGTCGCCGGTGATTTTGCTCGGCTATATCGCCAGCATTCTGGTTCATATGTGGCTAAACGCTGAGAGCTTTGCGCTTTTCAGCGGTATATAGCGGCACTCCTACCTTTATCCATCAGTCTCCCCTTTTCAGTACGCTGGGAAGGGGTTTAATAACTCGCATTGAATAGCCAGGAGTCAGTAACTCTCGAAAAGATACTCTATGGGCGTTGGGCGGCCAAACAGATAGCCTTGATAGCGGTAGCAACCGTGACCCCTTAGCCAGTCTAGTTGCTCTTTTTTCTCTACCCCTTCGGCAACCACGGTTAACCCCAAACTCACTGCGAGCAAAATGGTGGTATCGACTATCGCCGCGTCCGTCTTATCTGTCAGCAGTTCATTGATGAACGATTGATCAATTTTCAACTCATCGAGCGGCAAGCGCTTTAAGTAACTTAGTGATGAGTAGCCGGTTCCAAAATCATCCAGCGCAAAGCGGATGCCTTTTGCGCGTAGCCTCAACATGGTATCTCGTACCCGGACGGGATCATGCATCAACAGGCTTTCCGTCACCTCAAGCACCAAACGGCCAGGTGGCGCCTGCGTTTCTACTAACAGTGTCTCTACATCGTGCACGAACCCTGGCTGCTGAAACTGCACCGAACTGACGTTGACGGAAATGCTCAAGGACGCATACGTCGTTTGACGGGACCACAACGCTAACTGTTCACAGGCTGACCGCAACACCCAATAACCAATGGGTATAATCAGCCGATTCTGCTCGGCAATGGGAATAAACGTTGCAGGGGAAACCCATCCACGCTGGGGATGGTACCAGCGAAGTAGCGCCTCCACGCCCGTAGTAACGCCCTGATGATCAACCTGTATCTGGTAGTGCAAGGCGAGCTCATTACGCTCAAGGGCTTGATGTAAATCCGCCTCCAAACTGACCCTTTCCACAACGCTGGTTTGCATGTCAGCATTAAAAAAACACAGTGAATTCCCGCCCGCCCTTTTAGCCTGTTGCAAGGCCAGATCTGCCTGTCGCAGCACACCGTCCATACTCTGCTCACCACCAGCAAACAGCGAAATACCAATGCTGGCACTGATTGGCAATGAGTTATCCTTTTTTAACTGGGCAATGGTTTCGAGAAGCTGACGAGCCACCCGCTCGGCTTTAACAGCGGCACCTGTCTGGTATTCGCCTAAGTTGCTCATTAGTACAATGAATTCATCACTACTAAAGCGGGCTAATGTGGTGTCTGCATCAAGACGCTGGCGTAATTTTTCTGCAACATTGATCAATAATTGATCACCACTTTCATAGCCCTGTATGTCGTTGACCAACCGAAAATTATCCAGATCAATAATCTGTACGGCGCTATAAGATGCCGCCCACTCCTCGTGATCAATAACCGTCGTCAAAGAGTCCATCAACAGGCGACGGTTAGGCAAGCCGGTTAGCGAGTCATAAAATGCTAAAAAGTGAGTACGCGACTGCATCTCCAGATAATCGGTAAGCTCAGTCGAAATACCGCACAAATAGGGAGGTGCCCCAGGAAATATTGAAAGCGGCATTTTAATCGACAAGAACGTTCTTATTCGGCTTTCGCCTTTCAAGACGTTATTCTCTTCTACCGTTACCTTTTTGCCTGACGCCAATACACCCAGATCCACCTGCTCCATACTAGCGGCGCTGCCGTTCTCAAAGAATGCATCATCGCGCTTACCGATAATCTGGTCTTCAGGCAGCCCTAATAGTTCGCTAATGCGGCGATTCACATATTGATACTCTAAGGTCGGAGACTTGATATAAATAAACGCGTCGACACTATCCAGAATAGTCGACAGCATCTCTTTATTGGTCTGCAACAGCGCGCGGTTATGCTTCACCCGACGTTTCAGTAACACATTGCCTAGCAGCGCTAAAAATAGAATCACCACCAGCAAGAGAACGCCCCACCTCACCACGTAGTCATCTACACGGCGTAAAAGTTTGATGGGATTGGCAGCAGTCGCTAATAGGGCGCCATGGGTCAGCGCATCCACTCCATGCAACGCTGTTCGCTCGTCAGTTAACACAACCACCGACACGGGAGGCAGACTCGCAATGCTTAGCGGTGCATATAGACACGCCCCTATAAACATACTGACGGCTTTTTTTAAGCTTTTAGCCAAGTAGAGAGGAGCGGTCTTTTTTCGCCGTGGTCGGCTGTTATTATTCGTTACCGAAGCGCTCATGGTCGCCAGCCACTCACTGGCCAGGCATGGTGAGCGGCCCCGCCCGTTCTACCACTCGTTGCCACGCGGCATCCTGTTCAATGCGTGAGACAAAAGCGGCAATGGCAGGATAGTCATCAAGCGACTGGACAGCGGCTACCGCCTGCAGCGGAAAACTCATCTGGATATCGGCGCCGCTAGGCCAGGGGCCAGCGAAGTTGCCGTGTGAGGATAGATGCTGGTTAATAAAAGCCAGATGTTGCTTTAACTGCGGCATTAAGAAGCGCTTACTTACTGTGTCGCTAATACCTTTAGCAATTGGCTTTATGATCCAGGGCGACTGCTTAGGAAGCTGCCCAAAGACGAGTTTCATCACTAACAAGGGCATTAACGAGCCCTCGGCATAATGTAACCAATAGCGATAATCTACCCACGAGCGCATTTCATCGGTTGATGGTTGGCAACGCCCCTGACCATAGCGTTGCAACAGGTAGTCAATGATCGCGCCGGATTCAGCGATGGTAATATCGCCATCAACAATCACCGGCGACTTACCCAGCGGATGGATTTTTTTGAGTGAAGAAGGCGCTTGCTGCGTTTTGCTATCGCGCTGATAAACCACTAGCTCATAGTCCAGTTCAAGGACTTCTAAAAGCCATAGAATTCGATGTGAACGAGACTTTTCCAGGTGATGAACGTGAATCATATACACTCCATGGGGCTAAGTTGTCAGCCAACGGCGTACTGGCGCTAGCGTTCCTATCTGTCTTCATTTTCAGGTTAGTACCATAAAGACCATCATCATAGGAGCACTTCACTAAGATTAGCACCAATACAGCCTTAAGCCCCATGTCGCGTTTAACAAAAGAGCCGTTAAGCTTAGCGGGGAGACGGACGCCTGCGCACCAGCAAACTCAACGGCGACCATTTACCTTGCAGCCAGGGCGCTAACAGGCGCATGGAGAGCGGAATAAACACCCCCACCATCACAGGCGTTAACATTAAGGTGCTCAGCATTACTCGCGGCACCAGCGCCCAGTCGGCTAGCGCATCACCAAAGAGCCATTGAAACAATAGTGAGACAGGAAAGAACGCCAACCATACGGCGACGGCCTGTTTCCAGCGTGGCGGCGCACTGCTGCCACTGGAAAACCAGGCATCCAGGCCGGTCGCTCGGTGCTCTTGGGGCGCTTCATAAAGCCCGGTGCCACGCACCAGCCAGGCATGACGAGACGCTGAATGCTCCCAAGCCGCCAAGGTGTCGCTGCTGCTAAAGCGAAATATGATTTGATATTCATCGTCATCTGCGGGGGGCGACAATACCCCTGAGCCGAGATAACCGGCGAAATCGGCCGCCAGCTCGCGTCCTTCGTTAAGCCAGCGATTAAAATCGGAATAGCGGCCGGCCTCGACACGACGAGCCACCATCAATGTGACAGGTGAGGTAGACATGGTATATCTCCAAATGTGACGACAGCGAATGCCGGGTAGGCAAGCTGTTTGCCTTCAAGCGGGTAAGCCTGAAAGCCTCATTGACACATTATACAAGCAATGTTGATGCCATGTTACGAATGTTTACCAGGCATGGTGTACCGGCCAGGCACTGGCCCAGGGTGTTCGCCGCGCTGGAAAGCACATACGTGCAGATAGATCTCTATCGCGCTGCGTATCGCCTCGGCTTCTTGCGGATCCGGCTCGATGACTGGACCTTTATGCTCCCCTTGCGCACGCAGAATAGCATCCACCTCAGGCCGATAACGGTTAAGCAAGCACTCTAGATTGATTCTGATACGATGTATTTCCAGCTCAAACGCCTGTCGCTGGTCCGTGCGCTTAAGGATATCCAGTGGATTGTTGGCCGCGTCGATTAAATCTTCCAACGTGGTAAGCACCAACTTTTCGGCACTGGTTAAATGGGGAATGACGGAATAAATAAGTTCATTTAATGTGATGGATGTTCCATGGTGGTGCATAGGTAACTCAGCGTCTTTTGAGGGGAGCAATACCGATAAATCGGCCCTGCTCGGAAAAACTTAATCGATAGATACCGCGCACGCCATCACGACCCACCACCCGTCGAATGGCCTCGGCGGGAAAGATTACCCAACGACCATCCACACTACGTGTGCGTACGTTAGCAATCCGCCCTTCGTAATGCGCAAGACACTCGTCATAGTTAAGGTTAATGATTACATCTATAGTTAGCATAGCGACGCGCTGTGGTAATTTAATAAAGTCATGGTGTTAGGGCTGATTAACGAATCCGGATGAGACAAAACGCGCAACGCCGCCTTGCACACTAAGCATTACTCGCTAATACTGAATACTATCTTAACTCCTCCTTTTTCGGTAATGACCTATGACCGTTTCTTCCGTGGGTTCTGTTTCTACTTCTGCATGGGCGCAGCCAGTTTCCAGCATCACCTCGCCACGCGTGGAGCAAGCAAGAAATGATAGCGAGCGTGAAGAACAAACGGCGACGTCCGATAAACTCGACAATACCCCCAATGACGAGAGCAGCAGCGACGCAGCAGGCCCCAAACGGGCCGATGGCACCCCGATGGCGGCCGAAGAAATTCAATATGTAGAACAACTGAAACAGACCGACCGCGAAGTTCGCCAGCACGAAATGGCGCATCAGGTAACGGGGGGCGCCTATACCGGCGGCGCCAGCTATGAGTATGAAGTAGGTCCCGATGGCAAGCGTTATGCCGTAGCAGGCGAGGTGCCTATCGATTACGGCCCGGTGCCCGGTGACCCCCAAGCCACTATCGAGAAGATGCAAACCGTCATCGCGGCGGCCATGGCGCCGGCGGACCCCTCCCCCAAAGATTACCAGGTAGCTGCCCAAGCACGTCAGTATCTACTGGAAGCCAAGTTAGAGGCCGCCATGCTGCGTAGTGAAATGGAACAGGCTCGCAACGCAGGAACTGAAACAACGCCGCCCACGGAAGAGCAGGCAGCTTAACAAGCCGATAGAGCCAGCGAGTTCCACTCTTCACGAGCAGGCCACTTCGCCAACCAGGTCGGCAGCGCGTCAGCGGGCATTGGACGCGCGATACCGTAACCCTGCGCTAACTCACATCCCAACGCCATTAGGGCTTTCGCATGCTCCAAGGTTTCCACACCTTCGGCCAGCATCGGCCGCTTGAAGCGGTTCGCCATGTAAATAACGCTTTCCACAATCGCCATATCGTCTTGATCAATGAGCATATCGCGGACGAAACTCTGATCGATCTTGATCAGACTGACCGGTAGCTGGCGCAGATGAGTTAATGACGAAAACCCCGTACCAAAATCATCAATGGCGAAGCTCACTCCCAGCGCCTGACAGTGGCACATCGTTTTCAGCGCGGCCTGCACATCATGCATGGCCGCGCTCTCCAGCACTTCGAGCTTTAACATGGCCGGTGGCACCTGCGGATGACGCGCCAATAGTTCACCCAACCGCTGACTAAAATTACTCATCAGCAAATGCGTGGGACTAATATTGACGTTAACCGGCAGTGTGATGCCTTGGGAGTGCCATTTAGCCAACTGACGGAGCGCCTGTTCAATCACCCACTCACCAAGATCTACTTCCAGCGTGGTGGTATCGATAATGGGTAAAAACTGACCAGGTGCCAGCAGGCCTTCGTCAGGATGCTGCCAGCGAACCAATGCCTCTAACCCCACCACCTTGCCACTGCGCATATCGACCTGAGGTTGGTAGTGCAAGCACAACTCGTTGTGATTGATTGCATCCATAAAGCGCTGACGCTGCTCAAGGCGCACCTGCAACAAGCGGTCATGATGCGGATCAAACAGATGATAGGTATCGCGTCCACGCTGCTTGGCACGATACATTGCCTGATTAGCATGACGCAGCAGCACATCGCCCTGGACACGATCATTGGGATAATGCGTCACGCCAAGGCTAGCCGTCAGCTGAATACTCTGTCCTTCTACTATGAGGGGCTGACGAATAGAGGCTAACAACTTCTCGTAAAACGCTTCGTCGACCCCATGATGCAGCAAGAGCACAAACTCATCGCCCCCCACCCTCGCCAGCACATCATCACCAAAGAGAAGATGGCTGATGCGCTGCGCAAAGGTGGAAAGCAATGCATCGCCGGCCGCCGTGCCCAACCGGTCATTAATCGCTTTGAAGAAATCAATGTCCAGCGAGCATACCGCCAGGGGCAGTTGTTTGGTGTCTGCGTGCTGCATTGATTCTTGAATTAACTGCGTCAGCAGATGCAGGTTCGGCAGCCCGGTCAGCGAATCAAAATAGACTTCTCGATTGAGATGTCGAGCATGCGCAGGAATAACCGATAAGTCAGCAAGCACAATCACATGGTGATTAATATCGCCTTTCTCATTACGAATGCGATTAGTGGACATCATTCCAGGATAAAACTGGCCATCGTGGCTGCGATATGACACCTGGCTTTTACTGCGATCACGTAGTTGCAGCTCTTCGCGCATCAATCGCGTCGTACGGCTGTCATCCAACGGTAAAATACTGAACGCTTCCGGCGTTTTGCCCTGCACATCCGCCTGCGACATACCGGTTAATTCACAAAAAGCGGGATTCACCGCCACGACTCGATTTTCATGATCGGTAATAATGATCGCTTCGTTGGCACAGCAAAATACTGAGTTTACGTAAGACCCATTAACGTCTAAAGCTGCCGTTGGCATCGCGCCCGAACGCAGAGTAGCGGCTGCCAGGCTAGCATGAGACAAAGACTGCTCCTTCGCTACATTCAAGGATTCACGCATACGTCTTTGCTCTCCTTATCGTTATTGTGAATCCGACACACTCGTCATTTTCATTAAAGTGCCGGTATCGGTCGGCATGATGCCCACTGCTCGTTTTACTCCTCTGCTCAGCGCGGCAAGTGGGCATTTTAACACCAGCTTACAGAAAAAGTACGTTATGCTTAGGTACGTTACGCTGCATAATAATCTATCGGCCAAAGACGCGATTAGTTAAGGGCTATCGTCTTCATCGTGGGCATGCTACGTCAATGAGAGGGCGGCATAATGGTCGCCCGGTGACGTGCTACGCACCTGGTAGCGGCTCATTTTACTCGTCATGTCATCGGCTTGATCATCCAGTGAACGGCTCGCCGAGGCGATCTCCTCTACCAGGGAAGCGTTTTGCTGAGTGACGTCTTCCAACTGGGCCAATGCCTTATTAATTTGTTCGATGCCCGCCGACTGCTCATGCGTGGCGGAGGCCATATTTTCCATCAAACTAGCCACTTGGCCTATACGCTTGACGATCTGCTCCAACGTCTCATTGGTTGAGGTAACCAGCCGTTCTCCTTCGGCAATTTTGGTGGCGTTATCGGTAATCAAATGGCGTATCTGGCTGGCTTCCTGTGCGCTGCGGCTGGCCAGTTTGCGTACCTCATCGGCCACCACCGCAAACCCACGCCCATGCTCTCCTGCCCTGGCCGCCTCTACCGAGGCATTGAGCGCCAGCAGATTGGTTTGAAAGGCGATATTGTCAATCGTCGTGACTATGCTGGTCACTTGCTCATTGGCTTGCAGAATAAGCTGCATAGCTTGTTGGGCTTGAGCACTCACCTCCGTCGCCTCGTTGGCTTGATGGGCCATATCCACCGTCGTTTGCTGGGCAAGCTGCGCATTGTCTGCGTTCTGTCGAACCGTGGCGGTCATTTCCTCCATGCTCGAGGCGGTTTGAACCAACGAGGCAGACTGCTCTTCAGTGCGCTGAGCAAGATCTTGATTGCCCTGAGCCATCTGGTTGCTGGCCACCGCTACCGACTGCGCATTTTGTTGGATATCGGCAACCAGCGTCTCGGTCACTTCCAATGAGTCATTGAATGCCTGGTAAAGCTTTGAGAGTTCATCACTGCCCGGCACAGCCAACCGCTGGGTCAAGTCATTGCCACGCGACGCAATGCGGTCAAGCGCTTGATTAAGCGGTGTCGTAATCGCCCGCACCATCAGCACAGCCGCAATAATGGCCAACACACTAGCAGCCAGGGCTATCGTCACATATTGCCAAAGCGAGCGTTGTGCAGCTTCTTGTAGCGCCATGGTGCTCGCCACCACCGAACCGGCCACGGAATCCTCTAGCGCCTTGAGCCGAGCAATTTTAACCGTTTGCCACTCAAACCACTCTTCTGGATCCACGTTATAGCCGCCTTGGCTGGCTTGGCTGATGACCAGTTCACGCCGGGCCAAAAGTCGCTCGATCTCGGCCCCGCTCAGCGCTTGCTCCAACTGTTGACGCCCTTCGTTTTCGGCCAGTACGCGGAATCCATCCAAATAGGCCTGTTCCTCGCCCAAAAGCGATAAGAAACGTCTTAATGTTGCGGGGGTAATACTGTCGGCGGCAAACGTACTGGCCAGCAGCGCACGCTCAATACCCGCTAAATCCTTGGCTTCAAGCAACAGATAATAAGCACTTAACTCACGGGCAATGTCACCTTCACTGGAAAGGTGCCCCAGGGCACCGACAAATGTCATTAGTTGGCTGTTGATACCGGTGTAGTGGCTCAGCGCATCGCCCATTGAGATATCAAGATTATCGACGCGCGAACGCACCGTTACCTGGCGCTGCCACTGGGCATCGAGCTCATTAAGCTGCTGCTGTAGCGTGGGGGAAAGTAGCGTTTGATCGAGGGCGTTGCGCTGGGTATTAAACGCCTCGGCGGCGGCATCGGTACTGGGGCGCTGCTGGCGCAGACGATTACCAAACGTTGTCCCTTCGCTTCCCAGGAATCCTGCGGTCATGCCCCGCTCTAGCTGCAATTGGTGGATGGCATCGCCCGCTCGCTGCGCAAGCTTTGTTAATTCGTGGAGGCGGTCATACTCCTTCAGTGCCGCACTTCGCTCAATCATGCCATTAACGGCAAACCAGGATAGGGCAAGCAGTGGCAGCAGCAGTACGCACACAAACTTGAACCGCATCGGCATACGGTTAACTATATTTTTCATTGTTCAACCTTTCAGGGGGAATATTAGAGCGTCAAGCAGCGCATTCACATAGTCGTAGTCATTTACTCTGTGATGCTTAGGCGGCACTAATGCTGCTTTTCATCTAACTTAATTTACGAAGTTTCAAGCAACCCTAAAAGGTCAAACAAGCGCCGTATTGGGTGCTAATAACGGTATTTATTGACCCAGATTAACTAAACAATGGATCAGCAAATGCTCATCTTTTAGCACTAGCCACTAAGGGGCAGGGCTGGCAGCGCCCAAGAAGCGCGTTTGCCAATAAGC
>TARA_R110002012_G_scaffold1946_2_pt1 | contig 12521 bp, 14 predicted proteins | sample TARA_R110002012 | Tara Oceans TARA_R110002012 (sample SAMEA4396515) | marine metagenome | biome: Westerlies Biome; feature: [DCM] deep chlorophyll maximum layer (ENVO:01000326); material: water (ENVO:00002006), including particulate matter (ENVO:01000060) such as... | depth 40 m
TCACTTATAAGTGAATTTTTACTTAGAACCTTTTACAGGTTCGTTAATCAACAGGATAATTAAAGTAGTTTATATCTAAACCTTTTTTAATATCTCCTACCTTATATAAATTTTCGAAATGCTCTAGCATTTCTAACCTCTTAAAACTTTTTAAAGTATTTTTTATAGGTATATTAAATGATAAGTTATATTCTATAACTTCAATTAATTCGTCTTCTGTTAGTTCTGGTATATCCGTCATTTGTATAAATATATATATATATATTATCTTTAAGTCGTTAATTATAGACTATTGAATAACCACTTCCACTAATAACTAATGATTTTCCAACCTCCGCATAAATATCCATAACCATATTAAAATTATCACCTGCTCCACCAGCATTTTCCGTAAATCTTTGATATTTTAATTGTAAATCTTGAATTTTCTGTCCTACATTTAAACCTATGTAATCTCTCTTACCATTTGTTCCAGCGTCTAACCAATTATCCTGATTACTACAATTTAATTCAGTCATTCCAATATGTCCCACGTAATCCCCCCACGCGTCAGCAGTCATAGCAAGACGTCCAGCATTAGTATCAACTCCTTCACCTGATAAAACTGACCTACCATTAACAACGAGATTGAATTTTTCATTTAAAAAAGAATGTGAGTTATTTGCTCCGTATCCATTAATAGTAGTTCCAGAAACATTTAAACCCTCGTCGCTTCTTTTAAAAAATAATATTCTGTTAATTGATTTATTATCAAATCCTTTAATTCTTTTACTTACTGACTGTTGAACGTTCTGAACTGCTCGTGGTACTGTTATTTCGTCGTGTTCCATTTCGTTCCAACTCATAGAAGATATATTTCTCTGTGCTTCTGCTCCTGCTTCTCCTAAGAGTTCCTCTGCCTGTAAAGCAATTAGATTCGGTAAATCAGCATTAGAAAAAACCTGTTGTGTATCAGTACCACCAAACTGTACCGCCTTAGTATTATTAAAAAATTCAATAACAATTTTTAAATTAGTAAATAAATTAGTAGGTACAACTCTTAAAACGGAAAGAATAGGTAAGACACGAGATAATTCTAAAACCCCTTGAATAGGTGCGTCATTAGTAATAACTTTTCCTGACTGTGTGGCGTTAGTATGACTTTTTTCAATTATATCACTCGGTGCTTCTGCGTCGTCATAAGTAGCAGGTAATCCTCCAACAGGGTCAGCAGGTTTAGGGTGTCGTGATAGAGATACTCTAGATTGTAATTTAATATCGCTTACATTTCTAATATTAACATTACTTCCTACGGCGTTCTGAAAAGATAAAAAAGGGTGTACGTTAGTTGCTTTACTAATTTCAACTCCCTTATCCATTAACCTAACAGACCTAATATTTCCTAAACACCCAACCAAATCATTTGCCTTTCCGTCTGCCGTATCGTTAGTATCCTTAAACCCCATATTAACTAATCGTAAATTACTACGAAAAGCAGTATTAGGAGGAAGTCTAAATTCTACTCTTCTATTTGCTTGAAAATTAACTGCGTCGTACGTATGAACTTTAACACTCTTATCGTAATTCATATTTGTTATAAATTACTATTAGAAAATAAAAATTAAATAAAAATATAATTAAATTAGATAGTTGTTTGACTATGGAAAATTTGATATAATAAGTATGGACTTCCACCAGTAATATCACTAACCATATTTAAATTAAAATTATTTACACTTAAATCAATAAGTCCTTCAAAACGAGTTCCTAAGAGGAAAGCGTTATTTGCTTTTAATGACGCTCTATTAACTCCACTTACGCCAGTTTGCTTTAAGGAAGAAAGGGCGTGTTGTAAATATTCTTCTTCATTCTGTAAGGTATAAGTAATAAATCGGTTCGTATCATTAAATAAATATTGTACTTGTTTAACATTTTCAGGGCGTTGTAATTGTAAATTATTTCCTGTTAAACTGTTTTCTTGTGCTTGTGATAAGAAAGACATAGTAACACCACTACAAACAGCAGGTACTTTTGAAGAAACATTCGCATTAGAACTATTCAAAGAATTCTTTAAGGTAAATGTGGTTTTTAAAAGATTGTCTGAGTCCCTACCGTCGTCGTCGACCGTCATATATTTACACTTTAAATTTTTAATTACAAATCTCTGAGTGGTAGATACGTCATTACCATAGAAAAAATTAGAATTTCTATTAAGATTAATACTTAACTTAACGTATCCAGTTTTTCTATAAGATAAAACACCGTCTCCACCTGCGTTATTATTTAAACAAATATGAGGTTTGAAAGAAAAAGAAATATCCTTAACTGTTGCTCCTCCTATGTTATGTCCTCTTGTAATTTCTCTAATAGACCTTTGAGAAGGAGACCTTAATTCTACTGCTTTTTGTGCTTGAAAATAGTCATTATCGTCTAATGAACTAACACTTAAAACCTTTACATATCTTCCGTAATCACTACTAATGTTTTCAATAACTCCTACATTCTGAATTTCGACATTTACACTATCTACGATATTATGAATTCCAACTTGTCCGTCAAATGCTACACTCTGCGTAGTGTTTCTACTTCCATTAGACGCTTCGCATAAAATAGTACCTTCTAACCTAACACTACCTAACACTAATTTTTTATCAGGAAAATCTAAAATCATATCAACAGTTTCTAATTCTTCATACTGTAATTTAGAATTTAAAGGCGTTGTCTCGTTATAATGTAATCCACTCATATTTTAATAATATTAAGTTAGAAAATAAAATTTATGTTATAATTTAATATTATGTTTAGTAATCGAAAAATAACTGACGATTTTAAAACACCTCTAGAAGCGTGGATAAAATTATCCCCTTATATTCCTCGTAATAAAAAAATATGGTCTCCCTTTTATTGTGATGGTAGTCAAAAACAATTTTTTAATATCTTAGGATTTGATATTATCCACGAAGACGAAGATTTTTTTGAAAATGATAAAGGAGAAATAGTAGTATGTAATCCTCCGTTCAGTAAAAAGAGAGAGGTATTAGAAAGATTAGTAAAATTAAATAAACCCTTTATGGTATTATTACCTTCCTCTGTAATAAATAATAAATGGTTTCATAAGTTAGTAAATTATGATTTTCAAATCATATTTTTTAAAAAAGAGATACACTATAAAAATTTAAATGAAAAAGTTAAATATACCTTTAACTGGGGTACGTATTGTGTCTGCTGGAAAATAGGACTTGATAAGGATATAAATTTTATATAGTTCTAACAACTTCCTTATATAAAGCAATATCTTCAACACCGCCACTATTAATTTCAACGTGTAATAATTTAGTTTCGTTCGTCATAGGAGTAGGACACCCTATAATTCTTCTTGTTAAATTATTATAATTAAATCCTAATCCTTCTGCTTTATCTGTGTAATAATGTTCTTGTAAATTTCTAATAGGGTCTCCTCCATTATCTAACATAGTCATAATTAGGTCTCTATGTTCTGGTGTTCCTATATCAACCTCTTTATCACTCACTTCTTCATTATCTATTAAAAATCTGTATGTAGTTATAGCAGGGTCTTTTGAAAAAATACCATTACCAAAAACCAAAAATACATTTTTACATTCAGGTTCTAATTCATACACCTTTCGGAAATTAGTTCTTCCATTTCCATAATCTTCTTCTAAGGTATGAGTGGTATATGTAATTGACGAAGAAGGAGAGGGGTTAGAAGGTACATTTAAAACTAAATTAATATGACTAAATACAATTTCCGCAGTTGCGTCATTTCCCTTAACAGTTATTGATTCTATTGAACGTCCTGCTGTAACAGTAGGAAGGGCAGTATTCAAAGTTAGTATTAATCTATCCTTAATATTATTAGTGTAAGTTCCTGTTATGTCGTATTCAATACCTACGATAGTTCTTATTTCGTCATTTAAATCACCTTGTCCTCCGTCTCCTGTTCCACTAATATTAATTTTCTGTCCTACCCAAAAAGGAGAAAATCCAATATCAGGATAAGGATTAACAGTAATTAAAATATTATTTAAGGCAGTTTCAGGTATGTCTAACATTTCATTTCTTCCACCGTCTCCCCATAAAGGGTCTAAATCTCCTAACATTTGAGTAATTTCTACTGTTTGAGGTTGTAATTCTAAATGTGCGGTAGTCATTCCCATACGATTTCCGTCATACGCTCTAACACTTCCTAAACTCCAAATATGAGATAATGGTATTCTTAAAATATTTTCTCTATTAAGAGACTGACTCTCTCCAAAACCGTGTAATTCTGTAAAATTACTTCCTCCCTGTGTGTCTGCTCTCATAACACATCCTAACGAATTCCAATTCTCGTTCGCAATCATTTCGTCAGTTTTAGTATAATTAAAAAGACTATGTCTTAACCTATCCACCCTTCTAATATTTTCTAAAACTCCAACTGCTTCATTTCTTAAATGTGCGTTTTTGACTAATGCTATATTAGATACTATTTCGTCATTTGCTCCTGCTGTTCCTCCTGTTACTACGGCATTATTAACACTACCAGTAAAATTAAAAATTCCTTCTGGTTGTGTATCGTCAGGATCGTCAACGTCCAAATAACAATTTAATTCAACGTAAGATTTAGAAAAGTCATATACGTTAGGGGGTATGTGAAAATCAACTAAATTATGCTGTCTATTGAAAACTCCTGCTTGATTAGACGCTATTTTCGTATAGTTAGAACTCATTTTTTATAATGTATTATTAGATATTTATTTTCCTTAAATAATTAATTAAGTTCCTAATTGAAAAGAAGGATTTAAATAATTTTCTGTTTGAGGTTGTGCTTCTTTGTGTTTTATTCCAAAAGTTCCTCCTATACTTGTACCTAATCCTACTGCTAGAGAGATTAAATCCCCTACTGGATTTTCTGCTCCTCCCATTTCTGCGTCAGTTTTTAATCCTGCTTTTAATCCTGCTCCTATATCTCCCATATCTGTTTCTAAATTACTTCCCACTTTTTTAGTTATAGTTCTTTCTATTGTAGAAGGAGAGGAAAAAGGACTTTCACCTTCACCACTCATAATATTAGAAGACGCTTTCCCAAAAGAAGTAGTAGAAGGAGGCGTATCACGAACAGGAGACATATCGTCTAAACTTATTAAGTCCCCTTTATCTAATGGTTTAACCGTTAAAGGTTGAATATTATCTTGTCCGTCATTAAAAGTGGTAAATTGATTTTGTATAACTCTACCTACTCCTCCCTCTTGATAATCATTTACCATTTTTCCCATATTTTCAGTTGTTCCCTTAGGTAATAAACCCTTACCTTCTAATTTTTTTGCTCCTATGGTTGTTAAATTTCTAACATTATCAACAATACTATTTTCTAAAAGAGGCACTCCTACCCCCATTAACGCCTCCTTTTTTCTATCTATTGCTTCATTTTTAAGGAGTGTTGATTTAGCACTTAACTCATTAACACTTTCATTCTGTTGAACCGCCTCCCCTACTGCTTGATAATAATTATTCATTTTTAATATCTTAATAGATAATAATATGAATTTAAATATTCTTCCTGTAAAAGATAAAAAAGATAAATTTTATACTGATAAAGGTTCTTTACCTAATCTCCCTATGAAAATAGTATGTGTCGGAAAATCTCACTATTCAGGAAAAACGACAGTAGCATTAAATTTTTTATGTAGATTTTATGAGAATGATTTTTTAGGAGAAGACATTTTTATAGTGAGTAAATCCCTCGGTTTATGTAATAAAATCGATAGTCTCATTAAATTTAAAGATATTCCAGAAAAAAACCTATATAAATCATTTGACGAAACCTTAATTAATAAGCAATATGATATTATAGAGGATAAATATAAATTAGCAATTAGTAAAGGAGAAACCCCACGTAATACTATATTTTATTTTGACGACGTAGGATTTGACGCTTCCTTAAAAAAAGGTTATGGAGTTTATAATAAGATTTTTATGAATGGTAGGCATATAAATTTATCTTCTTTTACTTGTATTCAGGCATACGTCGATTGTGTTTTAAATTGTAGAAGAAACTTAACAGCACTAATAATTTTTAATATCTCTGAAAAAGATTTAGATATGATTAATGACGAACATAATTATTTAGAAGGAGGAAGGAAAGAATTTAAAAAATTATTTAGAAAGACAATTGAAGGTAATAAACATAATTTTTTTGTGGTAAATTATAGTAATGATTGGAAAAATTTATATCAAAATAGTAAATTTGAGGGTATAAACCTAGAAGGAAATTTTGCTTAAATATATGTGTCCTTCTGCTTTAACAGGTGGTATTCCCTTATACAACCCCCTTATCGGCGTTGGTTTAGGTTTTTCAGGTATAGGTATAGGTTTAATATCGTCTGGTATAGTTCTTGTATCGCTTCGTCTTTTCGTGGAAAGTCCATTATCTTCTTCTATATTATTATTTACATTATCTAACTCTTCCATAAGTTCTTTTCTTGTCTTATGTTTTAATTTAGGTTTTGCTTTTTCTTTCTTTTCTTTTGCTATTGCTTTATCTCTTTCTCTCTTCTCCTTAATTATATCTTGTCTTTCTTTTCTAATTTGGTCTCGTTCTTCTTCTAATAATCTTAACCTTCTATCATATTCAGTTTCGTCGTCTTCTTCTTCTTCGCTTTCGCTTTTGAGTAAATCATCCTCTACCTCTACCTTAATATTTTCGTGTTCGTATTCTTCTTCTTCTTCAAACATTTATAATATTATAATATTTTAATTATCTATTAAAATCGTAATAGCACTTAATCCAGTTGTATTAATAGGTTTAAGATAAGCGTTTAATATCCTTATTTTAATATTTCTTAATGTTTGTTTGGTGGCGTTTCTTATATTTAAAAATGTTAAATTATTTGCTTCATAATTTATTAAATTTTTATCTTTTCCTATGTTAGTTTGGTGTATAACTTTTAATATATTTCTATGTCCTTTTGCTAGAGAGTCATAACTTTCAATATCCATATTTAATAATTCTATTACATAATTATTATTTGCTATTGCTGGATTATAAGGGTTAGTTCCTACTATTATCCATAAACTTCTTAAAGTTGGTTCTAATGGTAAAACAGTACTATTAAAACCGAAATATTGAGCGGTGTTAAAATTATTAAAAGTTATTTGCGTAGAGGTTAATTGTCTTGTTCTCGCACTTGTAAATAATTTCGTTGGATTGTCTCCCATAGAATAGCGTTCTAAAAGGTCATATCCTTCGTTTCCGTAAGGGTCTGTTCCTCTGTAATCATTCTCCTTATATGTAGGGTCTATATCATAATAATTATATTCATAGGGGTCTATGGTAAATCTTAATTGTCTGAATATTGTATTTGCTACGTTTCCCTTCATTATTACTGCTGGAAACATATCCTCAGGTAAATTTTCTGGTTTTTCCGTATGTAATAGTTGTTTTCCTACCCCTATTTGATATATATGTACGAACCACTCACCACGAGATTTAACAACTTCTATACAGTCATTATCTTGAACTGAATACTGAGGGTCAGGATTATTTATAGGTATTCCTGTATCGCTTTCTATACCATTAACAATTAACTTATAATTAAGTCCTTGATATTCAGCATATACTCCTAAAATTAAATCTGCTTGTTCTATTTCTTCCACGTGGTCGTTATAAAGAATTAACCCTATAAAAAAACCATTAGAGGAAGTTAATAATCCCTCTGCTGTTCCGTCTCCATTATCAGTTAAAGTATCTAAGGTACACCTTATAACTCCTCCTCCTTTACATACGGCAGTTCCTGATACTAATGCTTTTTGATTTAATTCAGTGGTTGGAGGGTCAGAAGACCAGAATCGTCTATCGTCATTAGGGGTTCTACTATCACTCCACCTCATACTATCGTCTATAATATAATTATTTTCGTCGTCTCCATATTCTAAACCGTCTGTTAAAAAACTTCTTAAAAAAATAAAATTTACATATCCATCATACCCTTCACCTCTTAATTCTCCTAATTGTATTCTAAATTGTCCTCCTATTCTTTTTCCTGTAAATTGTAAAGAGTCATTTGCTAGAGTAGTTAAAGTCTTTTCTAAAAATTCTCCAAAGGTTGATTGTGTTATTGTCTGTGGTGGTATAGTTAAAACTTCTGCTGGTTGGTCTCCTGTTAATTGTATAGAGATTAAATTATTCTCTGTTGTAAATTCAAATTCACTATTACTACCTGTAAATATTGCGTTAGATAATGCTATTTTGCTATTTGGTTCAATTGTTATATCTTGGTTAAAAGTGGTTTCTAAATATCCATTCTTATCTTCACTATGTATTCGTATTAACTTCATTATTATTACTATTAGATATTTTTTTTAATTTATAATACTTTTTTGCCCTTTCGCAGTTTTTTAATTTAAAAATAGGGTCGTCTTTTCTATCTTGATAATATTGCCTTGCCTTATCTTGTCTTAGTTTTTTAAGGTCAGGGTCGTCTTTAATTTTTTGATAATATTTTTGTTGTGCTTTTTTTAATGCTTCGCTTCTCATATATAATTTATAATATATTATAATATTTCAATTTTTACTATATCCTTATATTTTTGGTCTCCTCGTTTTGTTCTGATATTGTAAAATATCTGTTTATTCATTCCCTTATTATGGTTATGACGTTTAAATAATTCGTCTAATAGTGGTATGAGTTTCCTTCCACTCATATTAATAAATTTATATTCGTTTTCGTTGTCGTTGGTAAAATTACAGGTGATTGTATATTTCATAATTAATATTTATCTATGTCTTATGTTTAAGTCGTTAATTTTCAATTTTTTTTTATTCTGATAGTTTTAGGTTTATCAGTAATAATATATAACTGTTTAATTGATTTGCCTCTTGATAGTGCTGTATATAATCCTCGTAAATCCATTGTGGAAGGGTGGATATATATATTATCCTTAAAGGTTTCTCCTTGAACTGAATTAAAGGTAAATCCGTGTCTTAGTTCTTTCTTTACTCCTGCTTCATTAGTAAGAATAATATCCCCCTTACACCTTGTACCGCTTCTTTCTTTTACATAATACTTATCTAAATGACTAAATAATTTAGTGTAGTAATCTTTATCTTTGTTTGTTCTCGCCAGTATAATATCCTTAGTAGTGTATTTTTCTTTTAGTGAATTAATAGAGATATGCTGTAATCCTAAATGATACATATTTTTCTCTTCTATATGGAGAGTTCCATTTGATATTAACTTTCTTAATTTCTTCATAAGTTTTCTTATAGGGTCATTTTCTTTAAATCTGTAATTGGTTTTAAATTCTTGAATATTATCAAACCCCTCTTCATTCATTTCCTCAGGGTTGTCTCCTGTTGAACTAAATGGCGGTATTTGAAACCCTATATCACCGCAGAAAATAACTTTACCTTTACAATTTTTTAATATCATTTTTTTCTCTTCCTCGCTTATCATACTTGCCTCGTCTATTACTCTAACATTATCATATAACTGATTGTTTCTTAATCTATCGCTATTATCATATAATCCGTTTATTACATCTACCCTTACTCCATACTCTTCCTTTTTAGACATACATAATTTATAAGTAGGGGCGTAATACGTTAAGTTAATAAATCCAGAATCTATTAAATTATAATGCGTTTTACCATTACCTCCTTGCCCTATAAATAACTCTGTTAAATAATGGTCTCTTGCTTTTGCTGTTGGAAAATTCCACGCTTCCTCTTTATCTACTGAATAACAAAATCCACGACCGCATACACTATCTAAACTTAATTTATCAGTTTTGCTTATAAAGTCATTTGTTAAAATAGGGTTTTCTTCGTATGTATAAATACCATCTACATATACTCTTATTAACTTGGATAAATCCATATTTAATAATTGTTCTATCATATTTATCCTTTGATATGCTACAATTTGAGAAGATATATGAATATTGCTATGCTGTGTAGTTGATTTACTTGAATATGTCCCTTCCTTTGTATATTCATTATAATAAAATTCTCCTTTGGTGTTTTCTTGAATCACTTGGAAATATTGCTTATCTCCCCTCATATTAACAATACTCTCCTCTCTTACTACTCCATTTAATCCAGTCCATATAGAATAATGCGGTACTTTGTCTATTTTATCTAACATATACTCAGGAAATTCAAAGTCTATATTAGAACCGTATGCTCCGAATAACACCTTAAATTTTCCTCCATTATCCTCTAGCAGGTCTAATTCCTGCTTTGTATAAACACTATTAGAATTAAAGACATATAAATATTTTTCTATCTCTCTAAATTGTTCGTTATAGTTTGTAGTGTCTAAATCTGTTATATAATAGAAACCATTATAATTATGGTGGTCTATCTCTCTAAAATCTGTAATATGTCCTAAGAATCCAGAGTAATATTTACTACTCTTAAATTTTGTATATGCTTTTTCTTGGTCGTAGTGTCTTACTCCCATAGTTAAAAGTTCTTCTGTGGTTTTACCTTTAAATTTTTCAAAGTCATTTTCCATAAAATTAACTCCTCCATTATATCTCATACCTAAATTCATAAATGTTTTAAGGTCTTGGTGGTCTTTATATCTTGTTTTGGTATGTATTAAACCAGTCTCTTTTTCAAATTCTTTGAATATTTCTTTTCTTGGATTTTCTGCTTTATAGCAGTTTTCTAATGTCTTAATTTGTCTTGGTTTTGCTCTTCCTCCTGAGTAAATATAAGCGGTATTTTCCTTATCTAATGTCTCTAAGAGTTTTTTCATATCTGTATTAGATAAGGTTATTTCGTCGTGTACGTATATATCACCCCACGAAATTTTTGATTTAGTATATTCTACGTGGTTTAATTCTGTATTGATAAATCTTAATACCTGTCGTGGTTTTGTCTGTGGTCTGAATGTGTAATGAGTTTCTTTTTTAAATGGTTGTTCTATATCTACCCCTACTCTTAAAAGAGTACATAATTCTGGTATATCCTTATGAGATACGCCGTCCTTATATTTTTCTAATAAATTGCCCTTCTTAATATGGTTTAATGCTGTTATAGCGTGTCGTGCTGAGGATTTACTTCCATTTTCCTTTATATGTTCGTTCCACTTGATAATTGGATTAAAGAAACAGTGTCCTTCTACTGCTCTTAAATATTTTTGTTCGTAAATTTCTACTGGTAATCGTGTGTTTTTGGTAATAATAAATATCTTTTTGTTTAGGTCTTGATTAAATACCGTATTTAATCCACTATCTATGAACCCTCCCCACGTGTTCTTATTACCATTCCACCAGTACGTAAGTTGTCCTCCCTTATACCATATATCTCCTATTTCGTCGTGAATTACCATTTGCTCCACTAAGTCTAAAATAATAATTCTATATTTCCCTTGTAGGTTATTATCATTTATTATGTCGTAATGTCTATATGCCTGAGTTAGTAAATCGTTTCCTGAGAGTGTGTATTTGTAGATTTCGTTAATGTCCTCTAAATCGTCGATATATTCTTGTGAGTACATTTTATTATATATATGATATATAATAATATTTGATTCTTTTTAAGTCGTTTTTAATTGACTTAAAAATTCAATTTTTTAAAAAAATAATAGAAGTATTATAAAAGTGTTTTACCAGTTAGGATGGATAATATCCAGTAATAATTCGCGTAGTTGATTACCTCCATTAATCTCATAAAAATTATAATGTTTATGGTAAATAGTATTTTCCTTCATATATTTTTTTAATATTATAAATTTTTTACTACGAGATTTAATAGACATAATCTTTTTATAAAATTCGTTTGTATCTATTACATCATACCATTCATCATAGTCTGTGTTTCCTTCTTCTTTAAAATGCTTTACGAGGGGTATTAATTGGTCTCTTAATATAGAGAAATAATCTTTGGTTATAGGTTTTGGTAGGGGGGCGTTTAGTGATTCGTTCCATAGAATTTCCATTTTGTTAGTCATTTGTTATATGTATATAAATCGCTCTATATACTAATTTAAGGTAATGTAAGGAAAGGAAAGGTATGATTCGAAATATTTATGAGGAAAGCGTGTGCCTATCTCTCTTGCTATTTCTTCCAGTGTATATTTTTTTTTTAATTTCAATAAGTCATAATGAATTTCTTTATGACGTTCTTGATTTAAAATACCGTCTATTCTATATTCAATGTCTTCGTGTATATCCCTTATATCAGGTATAAGACCGTCTGTTTCTTCGTATAATTGAAGACATAATTTAACCATATACTCTCTAAATTCTTTAAGAATTCTACGAGATAGTACCATTTTTTTTATAGGTTTTGGTAGGGGGGCGTTTAGTGATTCGTTCCATAGAGTTTCCATTTTGTTATATGTATATAAATCGCTCTATATACTAATTTAAGGTAATGTAAGGAAAGGAAAGGTAATTATTCTAAATAATCGTGGTGTTCTAAAATTGCCTTCATACGGTTCATATTTTCATATAAGGTAATTTTTGCCTCTCCGTTTGGTAGTAGTCCATACCTCGTTTTATGTTCTCCATTACTGATATACATATACCAC
>TARA_R110002012_G_scaffold294693_1_pt1 | contig 12515 bp, 24 predicted proteins | sample TARA_R110002012 | Tara Oceans TARA_R110002012 (sample SAMEA4396515) | marine metagenome | biome: Westerlies Biome; feature: [DCM] deep chlorophyll maximum layer (ENVO:01000326); material: water (ENVO:00002006), including particulate matter (ENVO:01000060) such as... | depth 40 m
ATCTTTATAATGCGCACCTGTAACTTTTATATTCAAAGTTGTGTCTTTCGGGTTTTCATCTTGTAAACTGACGTAGCGCCGTTCTACTATTTCCATAGTATTTTGCACTACACCGCCAAACAAGGTTGTCTGTTTCGTTGTTATGTTATTTTTTTCTGACATGAGGGTTTCCTCAATACAAGGGTACACTTGACAGGTAATAAGCCTTTACAATTTCCCAATGTCTTTTGTGAATATTGTTTTAGGTACTATCTACCTACTCGTCTAAAAATGACCAGCATTCCCACTAAAATGAATCCTCCTGTAAATAAATAAGGAGCGCTAGTTAATATTTTTTCTTTGAAAGTATCAAAAAAACTTTCTATAGGAGCCTCTATGAAAGTATCATAAACTTGCCCTAATACGTCCGCCATTTTTAATCCCACCTCATATCAAACGCATCCCGCCACGTTCTATCATTGAAGAAAGTCCTTTCAACTATTGAAATTCCTTCTTTATCTTTTCTTTTCTTTTGTCTTTTTCCTGTAGTTCTATCAAAAGGAGGTTTTAAAAATATATTCTCAAATCTTTTTAGCCTTCCTTTAGGTACAGATTTTCTTTGACCTTTAGCGCCGACTCTTTTCCATCTTTTACCCGCAGAAGTGTTTTTCCATGATTTGATAGTGATTAAATTATTTTTTCTAATTTTTTTGCCTCTACTAAATCCTATATTAGTGTCGGCGACTATGTCGCCATTACAATTAACAGCGAATACGTGACCCGCCTTTCCTTTCTTTTGATTCGCTTTAGTAGGACTTACGGCAGTAACAAAACCTAAAGGGGTGTTATCTATCTTTCTTTCTTTAGCGCATTCCGCTTGATATTTTTTCTTTGATTGGGCTTGAGTTTTTCCAACGAATCCTTTACCTCTTTTAGGGGTGCTCAACTCGGGAAACCATGTCGAGCCATCTTCGGTCACATTTAATCCCGTATTAGGCTTACCCGCTTCCTCAAAAATAGCCTCTCCTAAGCCTTGAAGAATGTCTCCGCTTTTCCATGCGGCTCTTATTCTTGATAGTACGTCTTCGGCACTCCATACAGAGTACTTTCTCCCCGTATCTCCTTTAACAGTATCTTTCCTTCTCATAGGCGCTCCGTACCAGTTGCACACCTCATCAGTACACCACCAAGAGACGCCTCTAGGCTGTTGAGTCCATTGACTACCCGTCCATTTGAATCGGTTTTCAACCCCGTATTTTTTTAAATTTTCTGCTATTTTTTCGGCGTCTGTTTTTTTAGGAATTATAACCACCCCAAAACTTTTCTTATGCATCTTTTCAATGTGACGTCTTTTTTGACTGGCTTAACAGGAGTGCCATAAGGAATCCAGTCGGGAGACATTACGTTTGGAAGATTCATATTAACTCTTCTTGAAGGCAGTATTTTTCTCATTTTATCATTTCCCAATGTCTTTTGTCATTTGTCTTATCTAGTAATTAGCATGACCTAACCTAGTTTGCTTCTTATTGCCCTCTACATCGCTTAAGTCTTTACCTTCTATTTCTGTGTAATACTTAGTAATCCTTCTTTCATGAGTCTTTTTTAATGGTAATTTTTCGCCTCTTTTATTTATGCATACTTCTTCTTTTTCTTGTTTGCATGTCGGACATGATACCATTTTTATCGCTGTCTTTTCTATAGTATAATCTCTTCTTTGATATGATTTAGGAGCCGCCCTTTTATCTCTATAAAGTCCAGTGCCTTTCGTAGATGTTTTAACGTCTCCCACATAGCAAGCCCATTGATATTTTTTAGGAGGTCTTGAAACCATTAAGACAGTCGAAAATTTTTCTCTTGCATCGTCTTTACCTGCTATTTCTGCGCACATCACTTCAAGTTTTTTCTTTGCTCTTTTTCCTACTGCTGAATTTCTTAATTCAGAGGGCGACTCCATAGGATTTTTTGGCAATAAAGGCCCTTCTCTTCCCCAATTAGTTCCTCTCTCCATCATTTTCTTTTGGGCGTTAGTTTCGGGTAAAGGATGCTCTACGCCCGATGCTAAATAAACGCCGTAAGGCTGTTCTTTAATTTCTTTATTTATTTCCTTAGCCCTATCTTTATCTTTCATTCTTTTTACTCTTTTTCTGTTTGACCTTCTATCGTCATAATCTAAATCGGGGTCGGCCTCGTCTTCATGATATCCGACCCCTACATAATCAAAATTAGGTATTAATTTATATTGCATCCAAGCAGGTAAAGGAAGACCTTTTTTTCTAGCCCTTTTTTTTAATTCTTTGGTAGCGTCCGAATCGTCTCCTTTTTTCGGATAATTGCCCCAAGGTGCTCGATATACCAATTTATTCCCCTCCTAATTTAAACATAGCGACTACTAATTTATCAATAAAGTTTGCGGATAAAGCAAGTATAATTATTGCGGGAATAGCATATTTCATGCCTTGCATTCCAGCATAAGCCACAAAGCCCGCCAATTCTAAACCGTCTAGCGTTTGCGTTTGAGTTTCTTCTTTCATATCATATACCTCAAAAATCTCGTAGCAAATACCAGCCCTACAGAATAAATAAGAGCCATAGCCGAATCATATTTTAAAACTGTGTCTTCGTCTTTCTGTTCAATTAACCACTGCTCATGATGAAAATTTAACGCTATCAACGCATCGTTTTTATCAGCGAAAGCCGAGATTAAACTGCCGTTAAAATAAAAGGCCCATGTAGCACTTTCCGTCTCATTATTTAATTTTACTAAATTCCATTCTTGACCGTTATTAGACTGTATTAACTCCCAAACTCCTATATCTTCTCTTGTGGTCGCTTCTTCTCCTTCGGGAACTAATTCCGCTTGAGACTGAAGTACTCCGCCCTCTTCTTCTTCGGGTATTCTTTCGACACCGTCTAAAATAACAGCCATGACATTCCCTGTTATCCAATCTCCTTTGATAGATTCAAAACTTGTAATTTGATTACCGTCAGCAGAAAAGCGAACTCTATACATTTGGTGATTTTGTTGAAGGTCTGCTCTGTTAGCGTCTTCATCTAATTGATTTTCTAACACTGAATATAAGTCTGACCAATCATTTCCCATTCCCCCACTTATTTCTATGAACCCGCCTGCGGTCATAGTAAAACGTAAAAACTGATTTCCTCCTACGGCTCCTATAACATCTGTCTCATAATTTGCTCCTAAATCGAAACCGTTCCATCTAGTAATGGAAGAACTCTCAATAGCAATTTCAACTTTGAAACCTGCTTTAACTGCTACGGCGATATAATCTATATCTGCGGGATTTTCATTGAAGGCAGAAATTCCGTAGGCTTCTTGCATTCTAAACCTTTTGCCTCCGTTAGTCCATTCTCCATTTTTATAAGCGTTAATATAGAAAGGCTGAAAATCTTCAACTACGTCATTATTCATATAATCTTCAAAAGTTGTTTCTTGAACGGCCATTATTCACCCCTCCTTAAAAAATTGCGTCTAGCACCGTTTCCCAATGTCTTTCGGGAAATCGGTTTAAGGTCAGATTGTACCATTAGCGCTTTAACGCTCTTAAAACGCCTTAAAATCGCCATAAGGTGAACCCCCTTCATTAACCGCCATCGCCTCAAAACCTGTAGGTTCTACGACAGTTATTGAAGGTTCGTGCGTCCATCCTTTAGCGTCTAAATCCAAATGTTGATTATATGATGTTACCCATATTTTCTCCGTAGATTTAGGTTTATACATAAAGTGTTCTTCAAAGTCTTCATCTTTATTTTCTGAATCGGTAGTTTGTGACATAGTTCCAAAACCGCCGCTTAATCCGTTTCCGACAAAGTCGCCAGCGTCTCCCGAATCAGTTCCGCCGCTTCCTACGTCTTCCCCTTCTTCCGCATCTACTGGGCCGTCTCCCGCAGTAGAATTCAAAGCGGCTTGATATGTCGTGTATATTTTTTGATATTCATTTATCCATGTCTGCTCTACAGTATTATAATTAGTACTATCTCCTAATATCTGAATTTTTCCGCCTACGGTTTTTATTACGTAGTAATGATTTAAATTCCAAGAATACTCTTTAGTAGAATTATTGATTGTAAAAAACCAAACATTATTATTTAATGTAGAATTTTCGGCCCATTCGGGAACCTCTACCATTTGTCGAACTTCTTCTTTTGAAGGAGTTAAATAAATATCTAGCATACTTTCAGTTCCTACCATCATTCCTCCTAAGTTCGGGGCTTTAGGGTCAATGATTCCCGAGGCCGCCTCACTCATAGGATTCAAGGCGATTGTAGGAGCAGTGCTAATAGTTTTTTTGTCGGGTAAAAATAAACTTCCGAAGGCAATAAGAAAACCTATAGTTATCAAATCCATTTTAATCACTTCTATTTTCTAAACAATTTAATATTCCAATTCATAGGCCCACGAGTTTTTCTTTTTGAATCTGTAACATTTAACATTCTCCAAAAACCCATTTGATTTCCTAACCAATTTTTAGTAACTTTATATCTTTGTCTTTTAGCCATTTTAATCATTTCCCAATGTCTTTCTCTATTTGTGTTTTAGTAGTAACTAGACCGCTTAGACCTTTTAGAGCCTGTACTGCGCTTTCTGCGACTTCTTCGCCTACTTGTCTTTGAAGCATTCTCCGCCGCTTTCCTAGAAGCATATCTTTTCTTCAAAAGTTTTCCTGTAACGTAAGAACGTACAGCGTATTTTCTACCTATTTTTACTATCGGCATTTCAATCATTCCTTATTCCTAAAAATCATAAACAGAATTAATCCGCCTATAACCATCGTTGTCATATTCATTCTCATCATATTTTTTCACCTCAATTTATTTTAATAATCCTTTCTTCTATATTTTTTGTCTTTCGGTCTCGACTCTATCCATTTAATAGTAGAGCGTGACGTCTTTTCGACTCTAAATTCTTCCCAAGGAAACAAACGCCTAAGTTCATTCATTAATTTCCTTATAGTGTTTTTAGGTTTCATATCGGGGTGTCCTAATTTAAATTGACTTATATCCCCTTTAGTATCAATAACATGAAAATTTTCCCATCCTCCTTTTGCCCAAGGTCCCGCCATTTATATCACCATTCCTTGTAAATCAATTCCTATCATAGCGCCGCATCCTACACCTATAACCTTCAATAAATTCATTACAGTATCAAGACGAGCAAGTATAGCGCTCATTTGATTTTCTAATTCATTAATCCTTTTTTCAACGTCTCTAATTCTTGAGTTTTGAAGTGTGTCGGACTCATTCAAAAGTAGTCCTCCAAACCTTGCGACCATATAATAACCGTTACAGGTGCGCCGCCTGTAATTTCTTTAAAGGTGTACAATCCGCCCTTAAAATTTTCGATAGTTACTGGCATTTTACCACCAGTAACCATTTGAAAAAATGGACCTGTTACAGTACGCCCTCTATATATTGAAACTCCATTTGTAGCGGTTGTGTAAAACGTAGTAGCGCCCGAAGGCAGTTCTAAAGTTGTTTGTTCACCCGCTAAAAGAGTAAAGTTGTATATTCCACCGTCCAAGAGGTTCACCCCCTTAGACGTTAGAGTTTTGACTTTCGTTCAATACAGTTTTTGTAGGACTATCTTTAGTGCCCGCCGTCTGTTTTGGTCGTCCACCTGCGCCGCTTCCAATTGGAGCGACATATATTGGGAACATGCTAGAAATTTTTGAAGCCGCATTACTATTAGTAATTTGAACTTGTAAATCCGAACCCGCAGATATTCTAAATAGATTCAAAAATGTAACTCCTGTTTGGAATGGTTGATATTGAATTTCAACTACATCACCAGCGGTAGAAGATGCGCCACTACCAGCAGGTAAGAAGACCAAAGGTGAACGGTTGTAACGTCCAGCAATTGAACGCCATTGCGCTACTTTTAATTGTCTAAATTGACCATTATTGATTTTGTATTCTGAAAAGTCGTCAGCCGCATAAGAAGCGCCGCATCCTAAAATACCTAACATTTGCCATCCACTCTTGCCTAAAATAGTACAAGTTCTTTGGCTAGAACCTGCTATAGTGTTATCCTGTCTTCCGCCAATTATTGTCGCTTCTGTTGAAGTACCATAATTTGTAACTAAATTTAAAGTTGGAGTTTGAGCCGCAAAACCGCCAGCCGCACCGCTCCAATCTGAAACTCCATAAAGACCTAGAGTAACATTGATTCGGTGTGCTCTTGAAGCGTCAAGACCAACAGGTAGTGAAAATTCTGCTAGAAAATCAAAAGTAGCCGAATTGTCTCCTGTAATAATACAAAAATCTTGACCGCCTAATGTTTGACCTAGTACGCCCAATTGAGACACACCGTCAAGGCTTCCAATATCAGCAGGTGCGAACCAATCTATAATAACTGTCGAGCCTACTTGAATTTTTAATTGTTGAATCAATCCGCTTAGATTACTGTTTAAAGTAGCCGCCGCCGCAAAAGAACCATCTAGTTGAATTCCTAAATGTGTCATATGTGGGCTTCCATCTTGAGAAGGTGGAAGAGTGTCACTAAAATTATATGTAGTGGACGAATTAGCCGCTAGTGTTATATCTTGTTGTAATAAATCTACGTAAGCCATTTAAATCACCTAAGAAGAGTTTTGCCCGCCAAGAGCATCTTGTACAGCCATCATAAAAGGACCGACTAAAGCATTTACCGCAGTAAAAGCCATAGCCCATCCAAACATTGAAATTCCAGTTTCAGCGAGTCCAGCCATATTAAACCGTGACTCCTGTAACTCTACTATTTACCCATCCTTGAAGAGTATTTCCATCTTTAGAAAATCTCTGCCATAATCCGTTTGTTATAGCCAAAGTTAAACCCACACCTATCGCTAGTTGTGCGCCACTCATAGCCGCATTCATAAAACCCATGTCACCAATGCACCAAATTTTTGTATATAAGTCATTTCCCAATGTCTTTTTAGAAATGTCAATTAGGTCCCGACATACCACTACCACCCTTCATGGCTTCTATTGGCCTTTTTTCGTCCTTTATCGGCTCATAAAAAGATAAGTCTAAACTTTCTAAATCGTAATGCGCAAACGAGAACTTTTTACTTCTTAACTTAGCGTCAATCTCGTCATGATTTAATCCCCATCGATTTTTTAAAAGTTCCGAATCTGCGTAACTTAATCTAAAAACCGTTATGCCTTGGCTTTGCGTCTCACACCATTTATTATTTAAACTCCTTTGATTGACTAATAATAAAGAAAGTCCTAAACTTCTCCCTTGAGTAGCAAATCTTTTTATTTGCTTAGGAATTGAAAAAGGATGAGAACCTATAAAAGTTGAAGATTCTTCTAAAAGAAAAGTCGCCGAAAAATCTTCTAAATTCTGTGCTAATGAAAAAATATGTTTTATCGTATCTTCTAGTAAAAAATCGGCGTCCTCAATTTCGGGATAAATCAAAGTTATTCTATTATCTCTTATAGATTTAATAATGCCTTCCATATCTGAAACAGGATATTCCTTTTTTTTCTCATTTAGCAAACATCCATATCCGTCATGTTTTATATCGTAGATTACAAAGCGATGAAATTTTTTAAACGAGGAAGATTTTGAGGCCGCTTTTATTGCTCTGTTTAACATGAAAGTTTTCCCGCTTCCCGAGACGCCGTAAACTTGCCTAACACATGGAGACGTTTTGCTAGAACCAAATAAATTTTCTACATTAAGCATATGGCAACTCGTCCTTATTGTCATTTAATGGGTTTCTTTTGGCTTCTGCTTTCAACCTTCTTTTTAATTTCCATCTTTTATACATTCCTCTAAAACCGAAACTTTTACTTTTATCTCTGTTTTTTGTAATGTTCCATACTTGAGGAACATAAAATGAGCCTATACATCCAGCCATCATAATATCGGGGGTTACAGGCAGAATAATTTGTCTATACTCTAGCCATTGTTCCGAAATTCCTTCAAATAATTCCCATTCTTGAGCAGAACGCTTAATCTCAAATTTCTCATTTGAAGTGACACTTTTACCGTACCACGATACTAGAGGGTCTAAAACTCCATTAAAAAACCAGCGCATCATTCTTGCTTGTTGTTTATAGAAAGCCCTTAAATTCTCTTGAGTTTGCGGAATTCCTCCGCTATTATGCCAATGAGATAAAACAGACGTAGCGATAGGCGGCAAACTTTCATGCTCTAAAGGTTGCGAAGTTTCCTCATTTTCAAAAGAAAAGTTCAACCAATCGGGAGCCGTGTCATCTGTTTCAATAGGGGCCGAATCCGATTTAATCCCCATGTCTTCGGATTCGTCTTTTTCTTCGGAAGGTTGGAAAGAAGAAATTAAATTATCCTCCGATATATCCCCTATTGAATCTGACACTGTAATATCTTTATGAGTTTTGTTAAAATGGTTAGTTACCGCTTGTCTACTTTTTCCTACGTTAGAACCGTAGTCGCAGACAGGACACATATATTTTCCCTTTTGTCTTGGATGTTTGATATATTTAGCCATAATAAATCCTCACAGTAATTTTAATTCTTTAAGCCATTTCATGATGGAATCGAAAAAGTCGATTTTAACCCATGTCGAGCCGTCTTCATTAGTTTTTATTTCGTCCTCGCATAAAAATCCGTCATCATGAATAGCCTTTCGCAAAGCGTCTCCTATCCCTTCTGTCCAGTCTTCCTCTTCTTCCATTTTTAAAACTCCAATAAATTATTAACTGCCGCATTTACTCCCGTATTCATCATTTGATTCATTAGAGCGTTTACGTGTGGGTCGTGGATTACTTGGCCCATAGCGTAGCCGTAGGCTTCAAGAGGATGTAAACCCAAATCTCTCATTCCTTTATCCATCTCATGATGAAATCTGCCTATGACTCCAAATAAGATGGTTCGTAAAGGTAAACCTAAACTTTGCATTTCGGGAAGTAAATAAACTTCTTGTAAAAACAATTCTAAATGAGGGGTTACATTTACGATATATTTTTGCATAGCGTCTCCAAAGTCGGGCGTGGTTTCCATAGTTGTCTGTCATATGACACGACTTGACTAGGTTAATAAGTCATCTTGACAAAATGTAAATAAACGCTCATAGAGAGCCTGTAAAGTGTCTAGGCTCCGACATTACCTAACTAAGAAGTTACAAAAGACATTGGGAAAGTGTAAACACTTATACCCCTATAATACTACGCACGTACATGGAAGAAGAACCATACGGGAAATACGAAATAAGAACGAAAGAAGAAATAGGCTACGCTGAATTAATGGAGGAATTAAAATGATGAAATTGTCGGACTTTAGCGATGGGTATTATGGCTACTGCTGTACATCTGAACTTGACGGTAAAGAGTTTATATTATCTCAATGTTTTATAGAAGGTACAAAAGGCGTTGGGGATGCTATAAGAAAAATGTCAGACCAAATAAGAGATATTCCTACAATAAGATTTAGGTATAGTATGCTATTAACAGGAATGGAACTTGAAATGAAAGGTATTAGGCTTACGGCAAAAGCGCCCGCTTCCTCTGCAATAGTAAAAAAGGACTTTGGAATTAGGAAAGGAATGTCTAAGAAAAAGACGCACTTGGCTTTTGAACTTCTAATAAATTTGACAACATTGTATATAGCAGAGGGTGAAACTCATGTCAGATAAATATATTCAAATTAAAGTTACGTCTTATATTGACGTGCCTATAGGAGAATTAGTAGATGAATCCATAAGGGAATGGGTTTCGGAAAATATAGATATTGAAAATGATTGTGATAATGAAATAGAAGTTTTAGGAGTGATGACAGTATGAAAATAGATTATCAAGGAAAAAGTTACAAGACAGAATATGACGAAAAAGGTACTTTAATAATTTCAAGACCGAGAGTTAAAGTTTTATTGATGTGTCATGCTTGTAAAAAATATACAGATAATAGAAGATTTAATCTTTGCGAGGATTGTAATTTTAGGAGGCAATTAAAATGAAGTGTGAATGTTTTGGAAATATGACAGAAGACGAAATAATATTTTTTGAATTGAAATGCATGTGCGAATTTAATATTATAGAATTACTAACAGAAATTAGAAATGAATTGAAAAAAATGAGAGAGGTGATAATAGATGAAGAATGAAATAGAGATTGAATGTAAGACTTGCGGTAAAGTTTATCTTATGCACGTAGAAGACCAGTTGTTCGGATGGTATTGCGATTGTGAGGACTGTGTAGCGGATTTAAAGGAGTGTGATTGTAATGGCAGATAATGTAGAGGAATTTTATATTGAACAAAGAATGCTAGGAGTTAGTATAGGAAATATAGCAAAATCTATTTTTCCCAATATTTCAGAAAGTGCGGCGAGAGGTAGATTATATAGAGTTAGAAAAAATAATTGGGACGAGAGTAAAAGGTCTGTAATAAATATAGAACAAGCGTTTCAAGATACTTCTACGGAAACTTACACTTGGAGAAGTAGAACAGGTTCGGTATTAATTCAAAGTGCGGCAGGTAGGGAAGATAAAATGACCGTTGAAGAGTTAAGGTACTTATCACAAAATGGTCAAATAACAACTAGGAATTTAGCGCAACAAATATTGAGAGATGTTGCTAGAGAATACGGCTATGAATTTTCTGTAGATGTTCCCGACACTTTAGTAATTGACAGACCTACCGTAACCTCAACGGCTGGTGGGGTTGCTGTAGATTATTTATTTGGTAGAAGAAAGTCAGATATTCAACAGGCTAGAATTAGGGCTCAATTAAAAGCATTAGGAATAAAATGGAATGAGTCATATGCGGACTTTGCGGGATATGGTGGTTTGTAATGTCTGAATTAACCGAGTTTTGGAAATGCATAATTTGTCTAAAAAAATATCCTAGATATGAAGATAGACATAACCCCCAACCATTATTTCAAAATGGTATATGCTGTACTACATGCAACTTCAATTTAGTAATTCCTTATAGAATGCATTTATTATCAAAAAGGAGAGATGGAGAATGCCTAGAATAATTCCTTGTAAAGAGCCTACCCCCTCGGAGCCTAGAGGACCGAGGAATATTTCAGATAAAAGGATTTTTAAAAATGAAGAGTTTTTCGGATTTGATACAGAGACTACGAGATGTGAATTAAAAGAGTTAAGGTCCTATCAAGCAGAATGGCTAGAAAACGGCGTTAAACGCTGTATGCTTATCGCTTTGAAGGGATGGTATAGTAAGACCTCTTTAGACAGTTTGAAAAAGACATTGGGAAACCGTATTTCTATAAAAATTTATTCTAAATTATCTACAGTTAGAAAGCACGTTCAAATATCACACGAAGAATTAATTTTTGGAAAAGATAAGCCGAGGTTAAAAAAGTCTAAAAAAGGTAAATGGTATAATGTGAAAAGAAAGGTCATTAGATGCGCTGTCGGATTTAACGGAAATTTTGATTTGGGCGCTATGGCTGATACTTGTATTTTTTCAGATGAAACGAATATAGGAGGAATGGAAGGGGCGGGATGTGATTACGCTTTTCATTCGGGAAAAAGACAGACCGAGAATGAAGTTTACGGATTGAAAATGAAGGCTTTATATTTAGGTGCGGCCAATGTTCCATATCTTCCAAAAAGAGGTTTATTGTGGGATATTCAACCTGCCGCAAATCAAGTTTGGGGTTGCTCAAGTTTGAAGGCTGTAGGGAATCATATAGGTTTGAAAAAATTGGACTTTGACGAAAGAGACCCTTTCTACGCCATGATGGACGCTAGTATAACTAGGTTAGCGGCATGTAAACTTTCAGACGATATATTGAATATGAATTTCAAGGGATTTCCCGATAGGTTTATTTCTGCCGCCACTATTTCAAAAGACTTAATGAGACAGAAATATAATCCTTTCTTTATTGATGGAGATATGCATAATTGGATATGGCCCGCTTATTTTGGGGGAATGACTGGGGCGACAAATCCTCAAGTTTTACAGAGAGAGTTGAAAGATGTAGTTTACGGAGATTTAGACGGGGCTTATTCTGCTTCTGCCATAAATCTTAAAGTTTTCAATTGGGATGGTGCTAAGTGGATAACCGCTAAACAGGCAAATAAAATGATTAAAGAAATACAAGAAAATCCTAACTCTTATTGGAAGTACGGAGGATTGCATTTAGAAGTAGAGGGCGATTTTGATAAAGTTCCCGTAAGAGTTGCTAACATTGGCGAAGCCTCCGAGGCGAATCCTAGTTCTTCTCAAGGTCTAGTTTGGGCTAAAATGAGAAATTATAAAACGGTTCTATCGGTAGGAGACTATTTGCATTGTGAACCTAAAAACCATAAAATCATTAAAGGTCTAATTCATACTATGGGGAAAAATGATAATGAGGATTTATTTAAATTATGCGCTACGGAAAGAAATAGGTTTCCGAAAAATAAATATCCTGTTCAAAATAGATGGTGGAAGAACGCAGGGAATTCGATTTATGGCTGTTTTGCCCAGCGCAACGGAAAAGAAAGATTGGATGCGGGAGTTTGGTTCAACTCTATTTTAGCGTCTTCTATTACAGGGGCGATTCGCCATGCTATGTGGATAGTTAATGAAACGGCTGGCG
>TARA_R110002012_G_C11673634_1_pt1 | contig 12511 bp, 9 predicted proteins | sample TARA_R110002012 | Tara Oceans TARA_R110002012 (sample SAMEA4396515) | marine metagenome | biome: Westerlies Biome; feature: [DCM] deep chlorophyll maximum layer (ENVO:01000326); material: water (ENVO:00002006), including particulate matter (ENVO:01000060) such as... | depth 40 m
TGGTGAACTGTAAAAGTCACAAAGTAGGGAGCTCCTTGATCTTTCACCACATATTCAAATCCCATAGAAACAATAGTTTTCTTAAATTAACAACCTTCATTTATTGATGGATTAAAAATCCTTTGTTCTTTAAGTCGGATTACAAATCCTATGATCTATATTCGACATTACAAATGTCGAATAGCCAACCTCACGTTCCTGTTCGACATTTGCAATGTCGAACGGCTATCCCCGGATTTGTAATCCGTTTACCAATATCTCTGTTCGACATTACAAATGTCGAACGCTTATCCGCGGATTTACAATCCGCTTAACCAATCCCCAAATACTCCTTTACCACACCCACCGACATATTTTCCAACTGCTCCTCACTAAATACCGCCTTAAAATTGTCGTAGTAATTCTTAAATTCAATACCCTGCAGCATATTCAGGAAGTAATCGCTACCATAAATGATGCGGCTTTGGAGCTTCTTATTATCAGCTGTGTCGGTTTTAAAATAGCGGTCAGCAATCGTTTTTAGCATATCTGGGTCAGTCTGACAAGATAAATCAGTGTACACATGATCAAAATCCAGTATCAATCGTTTTATTTCTTCTTGCCATTCATGACTACCCCCGCCAAAATGCGCTAAGCAGATTTTTAGATTAGGGTATTTCTCTAACACCTTTCTCCATAAGGTAGGATGATTTAAACGATGCGCTCTTTCTTTAATGGACTTATCAAATCCGCCATTTAAAATATTAGTCGCGAATGTTATTTTCTCTTTATTCTGAAAAGCTAATTCGTAGGTATACTCATTATCTGCAGTATCGGGCTGCTGCGTACAAATATCCCCGTACACTTCTAAGCTATCCGTAAAAGTAGCAAAGCCGGAATCAGAGCAATGCGCCATAATAGGAATTTGGTTTTCCTCACACCATTTGTATAAACTAGTGCCATGCACAAAAGCCTTGGTAGGATCAAATAAGTTCAAATCAGTAGGTGAATACCCATTAGGGGTGTAGAGCTTTACGCCATGGAACACTTTTTCCTTACCAATATTGTCTTCCACTTCCTGAGCCATGCCTTCCCTGCGCGGATCTACTGCCAGAAATGGAAATATGTCATGACCATATAGTGTTTTTAACTGCTCTAATTCTTTCTTCTGTGTTTTAAAAGAATCCTTTGCATCCGATAATACATCAGCATTGACAAGATTTAAGCCCTTGATAATTTTCTTTGCATATTTCAGAATGCGTACCGAATCTTCATTGACTACCCGCTCCCCATTAAAGACAAACTCATCATTCTCCTCAAAACGCTCCACTAAGCCATCCATTTTATCTATAAACTCCCCATGCTTTTCCTTAAACTCTTGCATTTTTTGTGCAATGACGGAAGCTGCATTATTCGTATCATAGTCATTCCTAAAGGTCATTTCCAAGTCAAACATTAAAGGGATGTAGCGGAAGGTCTTAGGCGAAACCCTAGTGTCCCAATAATCCTCTTCCAAATCATGCAGCATTTGGCGTGCCCCTTTGTTGAATAAGAAGTAGTTGAAAACATTTCGAATCACCCTTCCAATGCCATGTTCATTCGCACTTCCTTCACGAGTACTAATTGGCTGCAGCTGTTCATTAGGATTGTCCTGATCTAGGTAATCCACAATATCGCCCAGCAACATCAAGATCAATCGACCCGTGATCACATTTCTACCAAACAGATGACAATGCGCATCAAAGTGATCACCCGATTTCAATTTATTATAGTCTACTTTTTCAGATTTTTCCGTAAAGAAAAAGCTTTCAATTTGATCTTGGCAATCCGGTTTTTCAATCAATCTACCATGTAAAGCATCACTGATCATGTAGTTTTTGTATTTGGCCGGATTATAGCCTTCAATGGCTACGTATTGACTAGGCAAACTGAATTGATTTTTAGTGCTGATCACCCAGTCATTATGTTCTGTTAAAATCAAATCAATCCCTAACTCTAGCTTTCTTCCCCACCAGCCATTGTTTTCATAATTACCCGCTACAGGCAGATAACGGGTAGTGGCTTGAACAGGGGTATTGTAAATAATATGATGCAATCTATCGCTGCCGGGCTTCATCACATCCATGCCGGGCTGCTTGATGACCCATTGAAAAGAATGCTGCAATAAGGAAGCGATAAAAACCACTGGAGCCCCAATGCCAATCTTTCTCATGACTTTCTTCAGCATCTTTAATCCAAAAGCCATTCCTTCGGCAAAAGACAAATAGCCCACGCCATTACCAGAGGCCACCAAAGCTACTTTCCCTATCTTAATACTGTCTTGCTCATAATTGGCTAAAAATTGCGCCAGCAAGCCGCCCTGACTCGTACCAATGATATCCACTTCCTGATCAAAGGATTGAATGTCTAAGGCATTCAACATGGAAAACATCTTTTGGATGTTGCCCTCCGCATCCCAGAAAAAGGTAGGATGATCAAAAGCGATGACTTGTTCGTATTTCTCTTCCTTCAAAAATTCTTGTATCCACATATTTACCTCGCCAAATGAACCCTTCGTACTGGCGAAAGTGCCATGCAACAGCAATAAGGTTTTTTTACTTTCATCAATAGCCCCAAAGTTGGCGTTAATAAAGTGACCATTGGGCTTCATGACCAATAGCCGATGATCTTTTACAAAAAGACCTGTTTTGTAAGCAGCCAGTTCATCTTCAATCAATTCTACTATTTCTTTGCTATTGGAGGGTAGGTCTTTTTCCTTATGTTTTCTAAAGGCCCTTTTGAAGATGAGCACTTTCACAATAAATTCCTCCTGTTTGTAGCGAGTGGATAAACGATAGCGATTGGGTATCCCGGGAACTTCCTCTATTGCTTTATGAGGAAGGGCATTGAATTTATAGACAAGGCGATCACGTTCGTTGGTGTTATGGGCATCTGTAGACTCAGGCATAATATAATCCAATTCTGCGGCCTCGTTATTTTTGATTTGATGCTGATAAAAAGCCAAGGCTCCTTCTTCTGGAGCCAGAAAAGCATCTAATCTGAGTTTGGGGATTTCGTCTAAAGCAAATATTTCAGGATAGGGAATATCTAACTGACTTAGATTGATGACTTTTTCCTTGATGTCATTTTTAACATCCAGCTCAGGATACATTTGTTGGATCAGGCGTACCTCTTCTTCTACGGTAGATTTTTCTTTGAATACGTCATTGCCTTCATTGGAGCAATACAACTGACCCTCCCAATTGACCGGATCATCATTGGCATAGCCCAAAGTCCCCCAAACCCCCATGATTTTATCCGCATCCTTGCGGTTTAGAATTTTTGGGATGGCCGTATTTTGTAGATATTCTAAGTCTTTATCGGCTTTTTCAGATCGTAATAGGATAAATTTTTTCTCGGTGGGGGATGCCATAAAAGATAGGGCATCTAAGGCAATAGGTCTCATAAGCTTAGGTTTTAGTTAAAATAGTTTACTAACTAAAATTGGGACTAATCTTTGAGATTTGCAATACCTATTAATGAGTAAGTTACAAACTATATAGCTGGGCTATTGCTTGTGAGGAATGGAGAAGTTTGTTTGAAAAAAGTATACCGACCATGCCAAGCTAGGGCTAAGGGGACCAGCAACTACAAGCGAATTCATGTGTTACATACTCAGCGGAACATAGCAGTTTCTGCATTGGGGCTTTCGCATTGAAGAGTAATTGTTGGAACCACAGCTATGACAGTAATTTTCTTGAAAATCCATATTCTCATATTGCGACCATGTTATAAAGCAAGTGTAACAAAATGGGCGTTCAGGATTATGATCAATATCAACTTTACACCTTATGCAGTGACCTACATTTTTGTTATAGTTGTAGTTGTTATAGTTGCTATTATTGTAGCTGTTATTATTTTGATAATATTGACTGGATTTTTGTTGGGTATGCTGGTACTGGTCTTGTCTAGCATGATTTGATTTATGAGGTTGTTCCTCCAAGATAGAAGAGTCGATTATCGAATTGACCTCAGTTCTGGTCTTTTCGAATAAAACTTTATCTTGATTTTGGTCTATAAAAACACCCATTTCCCTATTATTTCTTTCTGAAAAGTCATACATATTCATCGATGTAATAATCATTTCAGACTCATTGAAATAACATTTCGCATGGAGATTTTCACAAAAATAAAGATATACTGAATTTAGACTAGTGATGTCTTGATGTTGTTGTCTCGTCAGATTGTCCTTGCCGTAAATTATATTGATCCTGATGTTTCTATTGCTAGCATCAATTAAGCGATTATACAAGTCTTTACTTATCTTCAAATAGGGAGAAACTAATGTTATGTGTTTTTTAGCATTAATAATTATTTCCTCTAATTTAAATGAAACTCCTCTAGTTGTTAGAAAATCTGCCATAAAATAAAATTAAGCCTCAAATATAATAGGAACCCGGAATATATTTTAACCTTTATTATAATTAATTAAAACAGATAATTATGTAGATGAATAAAAATAGAAAAACTTTTGAGGTATAGTATCTTTTAAAATAATAGTTCCACCATGCAAAGCATGGCGGGAACGGGGAATTGGCAATGTGTATAGCGAATACTTGGAAGATTGAAAATTTATACTTAAGTTTGCATACTATAATTAGCACTATGCAAGATCAAAAATCTACGATAAAACCCAAAAAGAAGAACTTCAATGTTCTGAGTTTCTTCAGTGGTGCTATGGGGTTAGATATCGGTCTGCACAATGCTGGATTCGAAACTCTTTTGACTTGTGAGATTGATAAGGCAAGTCGTCAAACTATTCTTGCGAATAATCCTGAAATTGGATTAATTGGAGATATAAGAGCTTACACTACCGAAGAAATTCTGGAATATGCTGGTCTTAAGTCCAAAGAAGAAGTTGATTTGATTGTTGGTGGGCCACCATGTCAGGCGTTCAGTTCAGCGGGGAAGAGAATGGGATTGGCAGACGATAGAGGCAATGTTTTTTTAAAGTTCATAGAGGTAATTGAAAATATCAGTCCAAAGTTCGCTGTAATTGAGAATGTCAGAGGTCTTTTGTCTGCTGCATACGATATTGACTTAAAGCCCGAGGAAGAGGAGTTTCTACCATATGAGCTAAAAGAGCTTAAAGGCGCAACCATGTTTTATGTTTACAATAGGTTGCGAGCAGCAGGATATCAGCTGTCATTTAATCTCTATAATTCAGCTAACTATGGAACACCGCAAGTTAGGGAACGAGTAATAATTATTTGCTCAAGAGTAAATGAAAAGGTTCCGTATTTAAAACCGACCCATTCTCAAAATGGAGATTTTGGGCTTCCTAAATGGAATACGCTAAAAAATGCTATTGGCAACCTTAATGGCAGTAATACGGAGTTTATTAAATTTCCTGAAAAACGACTGAAGTATTATAGAATGCTAAATGCAGGACAAAACTGGCGGGACTTAAGTGAGGAAATGCAGAAAGAGGCTTTGGGTAAATCATACCATTTAGGAGGCGGAAAAACAGGTTTTTTCAGAAGGTTAAATTGGGATAAACCTTCTCCGACTTTGGTGACTCATCCCGCAATGCCTGCCACGGATTTGGGCCACCCTGAAGAAGACAGACCACTAAGTGTTCAAGAATATAAACGAATTCAAGAATTCCCTGATACTTGGGAAATTCAAGGCAGTCTTATTAATAAGTACAAGCAAATCGGAAATGCTGTGCCTGTCAGTGTAGGTGAAGCCATAGGGCGATTGATTTTGGAACTTAATGAAGGTAAAGTGTCCGAGAACTTGCCAAACTTTAAATATTCGAGATATTTAAAAACTGCCGATCAAGAATTTATTCAGGACTTTCTAAGTAGAAGTCGAAAACTGATTGAAGAAAAAGAAGTAAATCAGCTTTCGTTATTTTCGTGATTACGCCCATAAGGACTTTCGTCTTCTAGAAAAACTGACCCAGGGTTGTTTGAAACAGCTTTTCTCACAAATTCTCTGTATGACTCTTCAGTGAGTAAATCATTTTCATCCTGAATATTAACCAGCGTATTTAGTGATTCCCAGTTAGTTTTTCCTGTTTTTGAAAATCTTCTAAACCAGTGTTTGATCTTTGTTCCATCCCGGACAGTTTTGCTCGAACTATTCTCACTGTTGTCACTATTTTTTATTTGTAGTAGTTGACCATCTTCATGGCAAAAGTCAATGCTTTTCATTGTCTCGCCCCAGCAGCAATGCCATTTATATTTGAGAAGTTTAGAAGCTACATACTCTTCTAACAGGGAGCCTGCAATATTCTCAGCGGACATAGAAAGTCTATGACCATATTTAATTGATTCTAAGTCTTCAGTCGAAATAGGAGTTCTCGCAGAAATTATCTCATCTAAGATTGGATCATGTTGAGTTCCAATTGGGTTACTGGTTCTTTTTGAAGGTCTATTCTCAAAACCATTGATAAATCTATTCGTCCATTTCCGCGCAAAATCTTCAAATCCTTCTGTTTTACCAATGTGGTTTGTACAACAGATTTCAGGAATCTCAATAACTCTATCTGCAACAACTTCAAGAGAGTCATCCAGTTTGTCTCCTGCTTCATTTCTTACTATTCTTAACCAATCTTCTTTGCTTCCATAATTGAAGCTTTCGAGTTTTTTCCAAGGCATATTAGTCATTCAATATTTCGCTCACTTTAACTTCTAAAGCATTGGCAATTTTCTCGATATTCAGAAGTGTAATGTTCTTTTCAGCACGTTCTATCATTCCGATATACGTTCTGTGTAGATCCGCTCTATGAGCTAGTTCTTCTTGTGAAATGTCCTTTTGCTTTCTTAATTGGCGGACTCGTTCACCAAACTTATTTAGTATTTCTGATTCGATAATCACTGCTAATTTTAGTATGCACAAAGCTATCTTTAGTCTTCATTTTATACCACATACTATAGTTAGCATTCAGGTCATATGGGACACAAAAAAGCAATGTGTGCGAAAGCACTCTTTGCTTGTGCGTTGGCTTTTTTTTTAATGGGGCACAACACAAGCTAACCGAAATAATATAAAATTGTAAGAATAATCGACTAAACTTATAAAATGTACGACCTAAATAAATCCGTAAAAGATTCTTGCGCTTAGGGCTAGTTGCTTATCTCATCTTTTTTGATGGCTTTATATAAAAGGGAAAGAAAATGGCTCCGTAAAACTTCCGAATACTGTTGCGGTAAAGCAGATGGATAAATCAATGGTAATATAACGTCTCGTTATTATTGTCAAAAAAGAGATCTGGCAAATATCAAAGTTCGAAAACTTAAGGCTAAGTGCGTTATTTTTCTTCAAAGGTTTCGTTTATTCGTTCAAATAGCTTTTCGAAGTTCCCTAAAGATTCTTCTGATAATTTATCTAAATATCTATCTCTATTTCTTAAAAAGGTATCCGCAGGGCGTCCGTGATTAAATCTTGGTATGCCTTCTAATCTAGCTAACTTATTGACAATCTGATCACCACCTTTAAGGTCTTCGGTTTTATGATTTTTGTCAAATGTGTCATTATATATGCTCAAGTAGTCTTGTTCCGAAAATAAATCTTCAATGTCAACTAAATTAGATTCAACTATTTCATTGAGACTTATTATTTTCTTCGATTTCAGGTAACCTCCTTTTGAGAGATTTGCAAGCTTTTGATTACCTTCTTTTCTGGCGTCAACAACAACAGTCAGATCTAAATGAATTCCCAGAAGAGCTACAAAAGTTGGGATTAAATCTGCCCCACCTACTGGAATTAATGTCCAATCGTCTCTTAATCCTGTCCGCCCTTTTTCTATTAAATAATTAGAAATGGCCGAAATATAAGTGAAGTCAGAAGTACCTTCTAATATTAAGTTATTCGTAGATATGAACATATGCTGCGCTAAGTCATATCCTAAAGCACCTTGAAGCGGAAATAGCGTGTCAGGATCAGAGGTTAATACATCAGCTGTTACTTTTGATCCTTCATCTCTATTTCTTTCTTCTACTATTCTTGCTCGTTCAAGTTTATTGGGTTGTACCATAAATGGTGAGTGTGTAGTATATATAACTTGTCTTTTAGATGCCAACCTTTCTTCGATAAATCGCAAGAAATCAGCTTGCGCTTTTCCGTGTAAACCCAGACCTGGCTCATCTAATAGAATTATTACTGGCTCATCTTTATATTCATACTCACTGAATGCAGCCAAAAAAGAAAAAAACCATTGAAAGCCTGTTGAATGTTCGTCAAATGGTAAAGAGAGAAAATGTTTGTCGTCCCAAATTCTTATTTTTAGTTCATCAATAACTGTAGTTTGATTATTTCGGTTTGTAACGGTAGTTTTATCTATATCAGGATTAACTCTAAGCGAATTGTTTTGACTCCAATATTCGAGAACATCTTGAGTAAGTGCATTTGCTACGTTTTCCAATTCTCTTTTCCTTCTTTCATAGTCAGGATTTAAAAGGTATTCATCATCTGCTGCCGCCATTCTAAGAAGAGATTTTGCCGTCAATTGATTGTCATCTAAAGTGGAGTCTTCAGCTTCAAGAATCTCTTTGATTTTGACTGAATATGGTAGTGTACTGTATTCGTTAAAGTATATGAATTTAGGAATGAAGTTCTGAATTGTTTTGTAGCAGGCTGAAAGTAATGTCTTTGAATCTCCGATTTCCTCTTTTAATCTACTACGCAATTTTTCAATAGACTCCTTTTCCTTATCACTTGCTTCTTCATTTGTCTCATAATCTTCAAGGAAGTCTTTTAAATATTCAATATTGGAAAAATTGGTTATTTCCTTTCTAGTTTCCATACTAAATGAAAGTCCGTGTAATAGGTTTTTCAGATACTGGCCCTCATCTAAATTTAACCAATGATCAAGAGTACCGTCATATGACTTATTCAGAGTTAGAGTTTTATCTTTTAGTACACCTTCTCCAAATAGCTCATTCACAAGTTCGATTTCATTATCTTCCAGTTCAAAGGTGGTGTTCACAGGGCGTTCTTTTTTCAAATCAATCCCTTTCATTCTATCTTTCTTTTCTAGCCAAGCGGGATATTGGTCTTCAAGTTTAAAATCAGCATTTTTACGAACTGGGTTCAGTCTGTAAAGTGCATTTAGGAAAGAAGATTTACCTGATTCGTTTTTACCTACAAGACAAGTAATATCATTTTCAATCTGAACAGGAGTTGAATCAATGATATTTCTAAACTTTTTAATTGTTACTTCCTTTAGTATCATATGTATTGTTTAAATGCACTACAAAAAATAGCTATCAACAATCCTTATATTTATTATTATTCCATTATCGGAATTCTAACAATTTTAGCATTCTTGACATTCTAATTTAACACAACCTAACCGAAATAATATAAAATTGTCAAAATAATCGACTAATCTTATAAAATATACGACCTAAACAAAGCCATAAAAGATTCTTACGCTTATGGCTAGTGGGTTAGCTCTTCTTTTTTGATGGGCTTTATATAAAAAGGAAATAACATGGCTCCATATACTATCCCCATTATTTCACCCGCAATGGTAGTATATAAATCAAAGGCTAAATATCCTCCTGTTCGCCAAGTCCAATAGGCAGTACAGAATGCAATGGCCATAGTACCAAAAAAGGTGTAGGCAAGCCGATTATACCATAACCGCATCAAAAATTTAAAGAGGATGAAAATAACTGCTAAGGTTGGCACAAGATAAATACCCAGAAAAAAGATGAATTTTAAAAAGAATAATATCTCTTCCCAGTTGAGGGCATATTGGTGGGGGTACCAGCCTGGACCTGGCACATGGGAGTAGGGTAAATAGCCTATCAATCGAACAGTTATGAGGTATAAAAAAAGGCCTCCAAGAATGATTAAAGTCCCAAAGAGCAGGTGTTTGCCAAAGTTTATATAGTTTGTTTTCAAGGTTTTTATGTTTTGATAGAGTGTTTAATATTGTTTGTGTTTTTCTGAGGGTTTCAAAAAGCTAGGTTATTTGCTTTCATCTATATACCCTTCTTTTTGCTTGATCAAAAAGAAGCAAAAAATCAAGAAAGTTTAATGCTGCTACGCTCGAGGCCTACGCTGGCCCGCTAAACTTTCCTCCATCCCGCTCGCACGGAACAAAAGTTGTGCTCAAAATCGAGCTTTTAAGGATTTTAAAGAGAGGTTCTTGACCAAATATTATTTGCTTCCATATTAATTTAACCATTTCTAACCAAATATTATTGCTTCCTGTCGGGCTTTCACCTGTCCTGTCAGACTATTGACCCTTCCTGTTACATTTTTTGGCTTCCTGTCGGACTAATGACCCCTCCTGTCAGACTTATGACCTTTCCTGTCGGAATAATGATGCTTCCTGTGAGACTAATGACCCGTCCTGTCGGACTATTGACCCTTCCTGTTGCATTTTCTCTGCTTCCTGTCACAATTTTAGCCTTCCTGTCTGAATTTCTATCTTTCCATATACTATAAAACCCCTCCTGGCATTCAAGAGGGGTTTATAAAATTAGGCGGTAGTGAAGTATCGACTAGAATAACCTTCTAGTTTCCCTTCATCTTTCCAGAACAAATATTTGCCTGCTTGATATATTTCATCCACTACTTGCTTAAGGTAAGTGTAAGCTTTATCTCTAGTAATTTTCGGACTGCCCTCTTCTTTCCTTTCGCCATTGGCCTTAGCCAGTAAAACACTAAGCTCAGTAGCTTGATTGGCGGCTTGATCTAATTTAGCCTCATCAAAACTGATAGCCGTTAATAATGGCAAGTTAGCATTTCCTAAAGTGGCTAGATCACTTAAATCTTGGACCATGTCAGAATCGCTTGTGCCTTGCTCAATGCCACTAACTTTATTCAATAAGTCTGGGCGTTTACGGAAGGCATAGCGAAAAGAATGCTCTATTTCATTTTTCAAATCATATGCTTGAGGGCTTATCTCCTCCCATTCTTGCTGTGCTTCTTCCATGGTGTATCGATCCTTGTTCCAAACCGACTGTGCATAGCGCAGTGCACCAATTCGTTCCTCCATCTCATCAAAATAAGCTTGAGGTACGCCTACTTCTACTAATTGAGCTTGATCCTCATTGCTCCACTCTTGTAAGTCAGAAGCTTCCTGTACATAAACATCTACAGGCATGTTAGGGATTTTTGTGTCAGCTGGCTCTATAGCTTCAATAGTACCTTTTAAGGTTTCAAAATTTTCCTTTGACATTTTTCTTATTATTTAGTTGAACATTTATTGAATTCTGCATAAAAACTTCCGCTCCGAATAGTGGTTCTAGCCTCTTCGGGTTAAAAAGTACTGCTTGAAATGAAGCAGTATTGTAAAGCTTAAAATTGTTGGATATACTTGTTATTGGGAATGTAATAAACTGCAATAACCTTGGGGTTTAGATTGAAAATTTCACTATACATACTTACGTATATGAAGCAAACTTATTAAGTCGTATTTAGAAGTCCAAAAAATAATAAAATTATTTATAATAGACTTTTCTACCCATCCCTTAGCCACATAATCGCTGCGTACTTACTTCTTTCTATCAAATGAATGGTATAATTCAGCCGGGATCTTCATTTCACTAGAATATTTCATCGATCTTTTATTGGCTAGGTCGCAGTAAACAGATGATATTTCACTCCCAATATAATTTCGATTAGTTAAGAGCGCCATTTTTGCGGTGGTGCCACTGCCCATAAAGCAATCATATACAATATCATTTGGATTGCTCCAGCTTAATATATGGTCCTTAGCTAAGTCCTCAGGGAAAATTGCAGGATGTTCAAAAGCCTCGGGGTCTTCGGAGCTGTGGCCTTTTCCAACAGCATATTCCCAAACATTGGTTCTCCTGCCATACTCACCATATCCACCTCTCGCTACTTTCTTAAGTGTACCGTTCACCAATCTTTTAGTTCCATTATCGCCATTACGGCTCTCCTTATTTCTCCGGTCCTTGATTAGATTAATAGTTTTTGGAGCACCTTTGCTGAACACGAACATATATTCAAAGCCTTGCCAATAAATTCGATTGTTCCCACTAGCCCCTTTGGGAGGCTTTTTAAAAATCATGGTATCCATGAGTCGAAAACCACTCTGCATGAAAGTCAGCGCTTGCCTAAAACTTGTTCCAGATTCACTACCATTGCTAGTTTTATCAGACACAACCCAAACCACTACTCCACCCTGCTTTGTGACTCTAAATAATTCAACCGCCACTTTATCAACATGAAAGGAATATTCATGATAATCTCTCATATCATCATAGGGAGGAGAAGTCACGGTAAGATCTAGAAAGCAGTCTTTCATTCTACCCATGGTCAGCAGGCAGTCTTCATTATATATCTTATTGACTTGCATGTGAGGTACAGGTTGATTCGACCTTAAACTTACAAAAACATGTGGTTTCTACTGAAGTATAAATTAAAAAATTAGAGGAAGAACCTCTATTTGAGGGCTATTATAGGTATGCAAGCTCTGTTGCCCAAAAAGTATAGGCATAAAAAAACCCTGATAGAACCATCTATCAGGGTTAAAATAAAAGTTGGCAACGACTTACTCTCCCAC
>TARA_R110002012_G_scaffold80848_5_pt1 | contig 12509 bp, 5 predicted proteins | sample TARA_R110002012 | Tara Oceans TARA_R110002012 (sample SAMEA4396515) | marine metagenome | biome: Westerlies Biome; feature: [DCM] deep chlorophyll maximum layer (ENVO:01000326); material: water (ENVO:00002006), including particulate matter (ENVO:01000060) such as... | depth 40 m
TTATTGGAGGAAAGGTAAATGCAAGATAAAAAATAAATCAGTGTATAGATTTGACGCTACTCGAGGTATTAAAGGGAATAAAGATAAGCTAATAGCCCTTTTAAAAGAAGATGAATTAGCTTATTTAAAATTTAAAAAATATAAATAAAATGAAAAAACAAAAAGGTGGTAAAAGAACTAGGTCAGTATCAAGAGGATTTGCAAGAAATTTGAGTGGTACTACTGAAGGTATAGAGTCTAAAGGTATCTTCAGAAAAAATAAAAGAGGAAAAGTTGTAAGAAAAGAAAGAGTAGATGTATTAGCCGGAAGTGATGAAAGAATAGATGATGCAGATGCTACTGGGTCTACTAGAAAAGGAGTTATTTCTACGAAAAAGAAAACTGTAAAAAATAAAGAAGGGGAATATACCAAAAGAAAAGAAAGAGTTCTTTATGACGACGGGTTATCAAGCGTAAAGCGTAAACAAAAGAAAATTAGATTTGGTAAAAATAAAGGTAAAGTTAGATCTAAAACAGTTTCATGGAAAGATGGTAAAAGAACTGTTACTAAAAGTATAAATGATAAAATGAATAAACAAAAGTTACAAAAAGGTGGATTTCTTTTAGAGCCAGGTATTGAATCGATTGATTAAAAATATAAAACTATGAAAAAACAAAAAGGTGGGAGAAAACCAATGCCAAATCCAAAAGAAGGTGGAACAGGAATAAAATTAAATCCAGGACCTGATGGAGTTTATAATACTTCAGATGATCCAGGTTCAACAAATCCAGGTTATAGAAAAGCAGAAAAGAATGCAAAAGCTTCAGGTAAGACCTCTTTTACATTTAATGGTAAAACATATAAAGTTAAAAAGAAAAAAGTACATGTTATGAAAAGAGATAAAGATGGAAAGGTTTATACTGAAATAGAAATGATGAAAAAAGGAGGATGTAAAAAATGTGGGGGAATGTATCAAGAGGGAGGATTTTTATTACCTCCTATTGAAGAACTATAAAATAAATTAAAATGGCAGTATATAAAACAATATCAAGTAAAGTAATAATAAGAAAGATCTTTAGAGATCTTAAACCAGAAGATGATAACTGGATTGATGATGCTATTGAGTGGATAGGTGAAGCCTTAGAACATATAGGAGCTGCTACACAATTATGTCAAAAACAATGTGTATTAGATGTTACAGATCACAAGGTATTAATGCCTACTGATTTATATTATATAAATCAAGTAGCTATAAATAGTTCTGTATCTCCTACATCATCTTCTGAATTAGATACTTTAACTACTAAAGTAAAAGAGTTAAAAGCTGCTATTGTGGATGCACAAGCTAATGATTTAGAGTATTCTGACACAGCATCTGTATTACATGAAATAAATAGTAGAATTGTAATTTTAGAAAATGTTTATTTTTCAGACAGTAGTAGATTACAACCATTACAATATGGAGCAAGTAATTTTCATAGGAGTATGCATTGTGAAGGGTGTGTTAATGAAAGCGCTAGTTATGAAGATACTTATATTGTAGATTGTGATTATATAAAAACATCTTTTGAAAGTGGAAAGATATGTTTAAGTTATATGGCATTTCCAACTGATGAAGATTGTTATCCTTTAGTACCAGACGATATAAGCTTTAAAGAAGCAATGTTTTGGTATATATATAAAAAGATTTTATTATTTAATCCAATGTTTAAAGTTAATGGAATTAAATATGATTTTGCAGAAAAACAATGGAAATACTATTGTACACAAGCAAGAAACGCAGCAAATTACCCAGATATAGATAGATATGAATCTTTTATGAATCAATGGGTAAGACTATTGCCTAGTATTAATAGGCATGATTTAGGTTTTGAACAAATGAATACAAGAGAAGATTTATCTAGAAATTAATGGCACAAAAACAACAACCACAAAAAAGATTTTTAAAAGGCTTATTTAAAGATACTGCTCATATCGATCAACCGGAAGGGTCTTGGAGATATGCTAGGAATGTTATTTTAAATGAGAAAAAAGGATCTTTATCTAATGAAGGAGGAAACCAAATTTTAGGTCTTATTCCTGATTTAGATATTGTTATTGGAGCAGTAGAAATTACTAATGATAAAGCAATTATATTCTATATAGATATTCAAGGAGTTTCAATTATAGGTAAATGGGAAGATGGTATTTTTCAAGTTGTATATCGTCCTGATATTCCAGTATATGGAGATAAAGTAAATTTAAAGTTTAATAAAAATTATCCTATTGAAGGAACTTTTAATATTAATCCTGAAGGTGAATTACTTGTATATTGGACGGATGATTTAAATCCTCCCAGAGTACTTAATATAACTAGACAATTAAAAAGTAATACTACTTTTATATACAATATAGATCCTAATACTTCTCATGATAATCATATAGATTTATTAAATCTTTTTCCAAACTCTGGTCCAGTTCCACATATAGACTTATCAGAAATTGCTATAGGGCCAGATACTTATCAAGTTGCAACTAAAGAAGGAGGTGGATTATTAACAGGAGTTTATTATTTAGCTTTAGCATATGTTGATGATTCTTATACTGCTACTAATTATTTAACAATGTCTAATCCTATTTCTATTGTAGATGAAGGGGATCATACTAGACCTACTACTAAAAAAGACGGAGCTCCAGAAGCTACTCAAACAGCTAAATCTATTACTTGGAAAGTTGATAATATGAATAAAGATTATAAGTCTATAAGACCTGTTATTATTAGAAAAATGGGAGCAGCTGTAGATGCTTATAGATTAAATGATGTGAAGATTCCGCTTGTTGCAACTACTATGAATATAACATTTAGTGGTATAGAAGGATTTACTCCAACCTCTTTAGAAGATGTTATTATAGATACAATCTCTTATGAAACAGCTAAAACAATTAATCAATTAGATGGTATATTATATGTAGGAAATACAACTAGTGTAGAAGATTTAGGATATCAAAAATATGCTAATAATATAAAGTTAAATGCAGTTACTAAGACATTTGAGAATTTTGATGAAAATGTACTATCAGTTGATAACTTAGAAACAGGTTTTAATTCATATCCTGTTGATGTTACAGGGTGGATGGGACAATGGGATCATGATATTGATCATAGTAAGTCTTATAGATATGTTCCTAATATATTTAAATATAAAGGATATATGAGAGATGAGGTATATGCTTTCTATATTGCATTTATTCTTAATGATGGAAGTATGTCATATGCTTATCATATACCTGGGAGAGCATCTACTGGAACAGATACTGATCCTTTAGAAAATGAAAGATGGTTTAAAGAATTTATAAACCTAAGTCCTACAATTATAAGACAATTTCATCTTCATGATTTTAGTGATACTGCAAATTATCCTAATAATAGAAATATGAATTATTGGGAGAATGCTACAGAACTCTACCCTGAAACAGATAATTTTGAGGTATGGGATGGATTAACCCAAGGTACTGATTTAAAAGGTACTAAAGTTAGACATCATCATTTTCCGTCAAATGGGAACCCAACACATAAAACTATTCATGATAATACATCAGTAGTTACTGGGTCTCAAGGGATTGTCTACACTACAAAAAATTGGGTGTCAAAAGATAATATTGATGGAACTTCTAATCCTACAGAAGAATTTTCAATAGTATACGCTGACCCTGCTGGTGGACAAAGTTCTGGTAGCTTTAATTTACCAATGGATGCTTGGAAAATATGTAGATTTGGTCCAGGAGTTGTTGGTACAGATATTATTGTTACTACTCCTACATCGCCTACTCCATTGCCTGATATGTATGCGGCATTATGGAAAAATCAAAGATATTTTGTAGCAGATCAACCAATGCAAGTTAGAGTTCACTGGAATGTTATTATATATAGGGGTTCAACAGGTGGTAGTAATGAACATTATGGAAAAACACAATTAGTAAAAGAAAAAGCTGGAGGACAAATTAGCAGTATATATACTGATAATTGGGAACTATCTAGTGGAAATTCAACTCTAACTTCAAATGGAGCACAGCCATGGACTGCTGTTCAACATTTAGATGTTGGAGATAAAATATATCTAAGAACAATGCAAACAACAGATAATCCAGCTGGTAGTGGAACTTCTGATCCTAACACTTGGGTTAGACATATGGGTACCTATGGTAGTTGGGAAAATAACATTCATTTTGAAGTATTATCTGAACAAGGTAATTATCAAGCAGATGATTTACATGATGTTAAATTGTCACATACTGTAAAAGCATTAGGCTTTGAATTAGAAGATGTAAAAATACCTAGTTCTATAGCTAATAAAATACAAGGATTTAGAATATTTAGAGCTAAAAGAAAACATGAAGATAAAAGAATATTAGGACAAAGTGTTATAACTCCTATGTTACCAGATCAGACAGTTTTAGGACGATGTTCAGAAACTGCTGGAAATACAGATGCATCTCAAATAATGTCTTCTGCTTTTAGTTTAAGAGAAATGGTTCTTACTAAAGATCCTTGGACACGAGGGTATTCATCGTTCCCTGAATATCCAATTATGTATAGACATAATAATGGATCTTACATACCAGATCTAGTAGATAAAAGAGGATATAAGTATTTTTCTTTTAATGATTTTAATTTACTTAGAACACAAAATAGTTTAGCAGGAGCAACACATATAAAGCCAGAATACTATATAAGAAATTTTGTATGGAATGCTCCTACTATAAATCAGCTTAAAAAAATGGTTTCTAAAATAATTGAGGATGATGGGAATGATGCATATAGTGAACCTATAAAAAAGATAGAACAATTTTGGGGATGGGATACAGACTTTAATTGTTACAGTAAAGAAATAACAGGTGCTATTTTTGCAGGATGTTCTTATACAGCTGTAAATTCTTTAGATCTTCTGGATGAAAGCACTAATGATATAAGAGGTACGTTTGCAGCTCCTAGACTTATTGGGCAAAAAGCAAAATCATATATTCCAGGAGATAGTATATTTCAAGCCTCGGCTTTAGGATTTGGAGGTAAAATATCTAACGAGTTTGGAGAGAGTTCTTTAGTATTCGGATTGGCAGATACTCATGAATTTTATTCATCAGGTTTAATTTCAAATAGAGGAGGAGATACCTATGTTGATCCAGTAACAGGTGATATAAGTTCTCCTGGTAGTGGTTTATCTACTCCAGCTTTAGCATCTTATGGAAGATATCATCCCAATACTCCTTCTATATTAGTAAATCCTCTATTGCTGGGTAATGATCCTTATCAAAATCCTCCTTATACTTATAGTGATCTTGAAGAAATAAGAAATAGAAGAAGTCAAGTTTTAATGGCTAATTTACATGCATTTAAAACTGATATGTATAAGTCTATAGATAATCAAGAATTAGTATGGACAGGATTTGAAGTATTAGGAGATGATTTAGATAACTTTACATTTGATGATGAAACTGGAGATACTGGAAGTTCTGATTTTACAACAAAGACTATTCAGCCTGAAGGAATATTTGGTGGAGATACATTTATATGTAGATATGGATTTAGATCTACTTTAAATCATAATAGTATAGATGAAAGCTGTATTCCAATGAGAGCAATACATTATCAAATAGTAGAGAGTGTAGATAATATTAATTTTAGACATTCAGAAAGTGATGCTGATTTATACTTTCCAGGCTCTATAGCAAAAAGAGTTTTAGGTACAGATGGAGTTTCAGATTTTACACATCAAGATAATTTAAATTATGATGATAGTTTTTCAGCTGATAATGATTTAAGACCTGCATTTCCATTACCTTTAAAAGAAATAGAACAAACTGAATTTCCTACAAGAGCTCATAGAAGTGTTAAGAGAGATACGACTAGTTTAACGGATAACTATAGAATATTTTTAGCAAATGAATATAAAGACGTAGCTAAGAATAGAGGAGAATTATGGAAATTATCTACTTTTAATAATCTATTATACTTTCATATGGAAGAAAGTTTATATGTTACAAAAGGTAAACAACAAATGCAAATGAAAGATGGTAGTGAAGCATTTGTAGGAAGTGGAGATATTTTCCAACAAGAACCTGATGAAATAATGCAGGCAGATAAAGGATACGGAGGAACGCAGTCTCAATGGGCTGCATTAACTTGTAACCATGGATACTTTTTTGTAGATGTAAATTCTAGAAAAGTATTTTTAATGAAAGATAAATTAAGTGAGGTTAGTACTGCTGGATTAGAAAATTGGTTTAAAGATAATTTACCTTTTGCTTTAGAACAATATGGTTATAACACTCCATGTATATCTAAAATATTTGATAACCCTTTAATAAGTCTAGGACTTACATCAGTATATGATCCTAAATTTAAGAGAATTATATTAACTAAAAGAGATCTTGCACCTACAACAGATTTTATTACAGGATATAATTTATATATAGATTATATTACTTCAAATGCAGCTAATACAGTTTATGTTGGAGGAGAAATATTTTTTGATTGTGAAGAAGGTCAATATGTACAAGTAACTGTTAATGATAATCCTGGAGGACCTAATACATATAGTTTTTTTGTAATAGACTGGGACAATAAATTATTTTTTACACCTTCAGGGTGGACTATATCGTATTATCCAGAGTTTAACATATGGGGAGGATTCCATGATTATACTCCTTATATTTACTTTAATACATCTGAAAACTTCTATTCCCTTACTGATAATAATTATAATATTTGGGAGCATAATTCAAATGTTAGAGGGTCTTTTTATGGTACTATTAACCCATTTGAAATAGAATATATACATAATGAATTTAGAGAGGAAGATGCTTTATTAGGCAGTTTTAATTATACTTTAGAGACTTTCAATCGTCAAAATATAAGTGTATTAGAACATGGATTTACCTCTTTCTTTGTATATAATACTTTACAGATATCAGCAGATAACATATCTGATAGTGTTGTAGTTCCAACACCCCTTGAATATCTAGTTAATATAAGACGAGTAGGGAACAACTGGAAAATAAATAAATTTAGAGATATGGCAGCCATAGCCTTAGATACTAATACTTATTATATGGCAGGAACTTTAGCTAATCCTAATATTATAGGAGGAGCTAATACGGGAACTATAACAACTTCTTCTACAGCTAATATGTTTATTATTGATGGAATGAGTGAAATTATAAATCCAAATTATATAAATATAACCAAAGAATGGCAAAATAGAAAGAAATTTACAGATAAATGGACAGGAATTCGTCTAATTTGTAACAACATAAACAATAATTTACTAAATTTGTACGCTGCTCAAGCAGTAGTGCGTAAAACATATAAATAAAATGAATACAAAAAAATATCAAACAGGTGGAAAAAAGAAAGTAGAAAAGGATGCTCAAGTCGATGAGGTTATTCCAAAAGATGCAGTATGGGAAGACGGGAAAATAGTTAAAATAGTAAAGACTGGTGCAAAAACACAGAGAGTAGTAATAGGTGTCTATTATGTAAGTGATGGTACTGATGGGCATAAAAAAGGAACTAAGGTAAAAGGCCTTAAACCTGTTGTAGGAACTGTTCCTAGAAGAAGAAGACCTAAAAAATCAGGGGGTGTTATGGAATATAAATATGGAGGACCTAAAATGTATCAACAGGCAGGTGCACATAACTACAGTAGTCCTTTACTTTCTGGGTATGCTGGACCATCTTATGGTCATGGAAATGTTGGTTTAAATTTCAACCCTAAAATAAATATGGGATACGCTAGTAATCAAGGAGAGAACGCGAGTGAGTTAGCAAAATTAGGTAATCTGCAAATTGGAGCAAATTTAGGTTTAAATTCAAACAAAAATACAGGAGGTCTAACGGCTGGTTATACACAACCTTTAGCAGTTGAGGGATTAGGACAAAATTTAATAGCTAGTGGTAACGCTCATATAGGTGCTCCGTTAAAGAATAAAGGAGAAGGTGCATTTGGAGATTTTTCAGCAGGGTTAGGTTACTATAATAACAGTGGTAATACATATGGAATAAAAGGTACTTTAGGTGCGAATATAGGTGCAACAGGACATAGAGCAGGACAAGGAGCTTATGGAGAAATACAAGGAAACTACGGACCACTTAGTATATATGGTGGAAGAGGAGGTCAAGGAAATTATGGTGGGATAGGACTTAATATCCCTTTGAATGCACATAAAAAACAAACAGAAAAACAAACAGGTGGAACAAGACTTGTTAGAAAAGAAAAAGAGTTTATGGGAGAAGAGAATTATAATAATATGCTAGAACAACAAGCATATCTTAAACAAAATAAATTTCATTCATTAGACCCTAGAACATTTAATACTAATATAAGAACAGTATTTCCATATCCATCTCATGATCCTCTTAATACTGCAATTGAAAAAGCTAGTACATCTAGTAATCAAAAACAAACAGGAGGAATGTATGGTCCAAATACAATGGCAGCTGCAGGACAAGGTATGTCTCCTCAATTAGGTACTAGTTCTACAATTGTAGGACAAGAAACTGATCCAGCTTTACAGCAAGCTAGAATGCAAGGATTAGCACAATCTGGGCAGGGGTTATCTGAAGAATCTCAAGCACTTTCGCAACAAACAAGACAACAAGAAATTATAGATAAACAGCGATCTGAGCAAGAAGCTATGCTAGCAGAACAACAATATCAACAACAAAATGCTGCAATAGGAAGTGCGGTAAATAGAGCTGGTCAATTTATTGGAAATAGAGTATCTGATGGTAAAGCTCCTGGTCCTGGAAGTTGGGGTGAAGCTTTTAATGTTGGAAAACAAGGTTATAATTTGACAAAAGCAGCTAATATAGCAAATGATGCATCTAAAATGAGTGAAGCAGCTCAATTAGCAACAGACGCAGGAGGATGGATAGGTTCAAGTGCAGATGCGGCACAGACTGGTACAATGGTATTAGACGCATCAGGAAATGTAGTCAATGCAGGTAGCGCTGTTGGTAATGCAGCAAATTCAGCAATGAGTGCTATGCCTTGGGGTACTATAGCGAATTATGCAGGACAAGGAATAAGTAAGTGGGCAGATGATGATGATCCTACTCGTTCTAATGCTGGAGAATATGCTGGAAAGATAGTATCAAGAGCAGGACAAGGAGCTTCACTTGGGTCATTTTTTCCTGGTCCTGGTACAGCAATTGGTGCAGGTATAGGAGCAATAGTTGGAGGAGTTGAACAAGCAGTAGGAACAAATAAAGCAAGAAAAGCAGAACAAGAATATGAAGCAGAAGCAAGGACTGCAAGAAATGAAGGTATATATGATTTAAATAAAAGAGTAGGTAATTTATATGGTTCTCATATGAGTAATGTTGCAGCTGGTAATTTAGCACAGAAAACAATATCTGGTCAAAATCTTGGTAGAAATGTAATGTATCAAAAAGGAGGTAATAAATTATCAGATAGATATGAAACTTATAATACTATGGATGTACCATTTTCTATAGCAGGTCAAAGATTTCCAGCTATACCTTCTGAAGCACACTCACAAATGATGCAGAACAGAGTTACTTCTGCAGATATAACTCCTTATGGATTAAAACCAAATCATCCTCTTGCTATGCAGCAACAAGAAGGGCAAACAATGAATAAGATGAATCAGATTAGAAACTTTCAAAAATCACAATTAACTTATAGGAAGGGAGGTGTTAAACAGGGAATGATGATGGCAATGCCAAGATATGGTTATAACTTTTAAAAATAAAAACTATGCTTAGAAAATATCAAAATGGGGGACAGGAAGAAATAAGTGAAAAACAGTATTTTGCTAATTATTTAAAAGAAGCAGAAGGAACTGATGCTGTAATGAAAAAAACAAAATCATTAGTTTTAAAGCCTGATGGTAAAACTTATTACAAAGCATTAGAAAATGGTGTATATTACCCATATAATGATTTAAAAGGAAATGCAACTATTGGTTATGGTAGACATAATTCAACTATTTTAGCTGATTATCCAAATGGTATTTCAGCGGATAAAGCTAATGAATTTTTATTAGAAGATATAGATAATAATTTTGGCTTAGCTAGTAGACAATTTAATAATGAGCATGGAGCTGGACAATGGGATAATTTAACTGAAAGAGAACAGTATATGGTAACTAATCATACTTATAATCCTGGCTCTATATATAAAAAATTTAGTGGTGCTTTACTTAATAAAGATGCTAAAACAGCTGGAGATGAATATAAGATATACACATATACAAATAAAGGAAAAGAAAATGAAACAAAAAGAGAGCTTGGAAGAAATAAATTATTCTATGATGCTTATTTAAAAGATTGGATATATAATACAGATAATCCTCCAGTAGAAGAGCCTGTAGAAGAAGGGACTGGGAATAATAATTTATTTAAAACTCCTAAAATACTTTTTCCTGCAGATAATACAGGTACTATTGGATTTGGATTTCAAAGAGGAGGACAAAGACAAATGGGAGGAGCTATGATGAGTAATCCTAGTATGTATCAAAGAATGCAACAATTGCCTGGTGGAATTATGCAACAAATACCAGGATCAGATGCAGTAGAATTTAAAGGTCAAACTCATAAACAAGGAGGTATTTTAATGGATGCGGAAACAGAAGTAGAAGATGGGGAAACTATGGATAAAGTAGTAATGAAAGACGGAGAAGCAAAAGATTATTTCTTTTCTTCTTATTTAAAAAAGAGAGGACGATCTTATGCTGATATGCATAAAGAAATACTTTCAAGAGGAGGAGACCAAAAAGAAATTAATTATTTAGCTGCTATGCAAGAAAAAGCTGCTAAAAGAAAACCTGGTGATATAGCTAAATTAGGAGGAGTAGCTAGTTATGCAACAGGAGGATTTGATGAAACTGACCCTTCAAAAAAAGAAATAAAAGCATTTCAAAAAGAAAAATATAAATATTATAATGGACCTCTTTCTTTTAGAAAATGGAACAAACAAAATCCATTTAACTTGGATGAATATATGGCGTATATGGAAGAGCCACAAGATGCTATTCCTGAAGAAACTATAGGACTTAGACAGGATCTTCCAGGAGCATATGGATATAGAGCAGATGCTGGAGATGGATATACTATTTGCCAATCTGGTAATTGTCAAGATGGAACAGGAGTTATGTATACTTATTATGCAGAAAATCTAGATGAAAATGATTCTCCTATGAATGCAGGAGGAACAATCATTGGTATGTATGAAGGAGAGTTTAAAGATGGTAAACCTGTAGGTCAAGGAACATTTACATGGAATGATGTGGATGCTTCTTTAGAAGCTGGTGTGCCGTTTATACCATGGTCTTATTCTAGTACAGGAGAGTTTAAAGTAGATGCTACAGGTCATCCTCAATTAGTGTCTGGAACTAAAGATTGGGGAGATCTTGGTATATCATCAGGAATATTTACTGATGATAAATTAACTTCTGGAACTTTAGTTAAAAATGGAAAAACAACTAACTATGAAGAAGGAAAAGAAGTAAAGAAATTTTCAAAAGATGTAAAAACTAATTTAACAGATTTAGGGATATTAGAAAAAGTTCCTTTTAAATATTCACAGGGAGATATTGGTACTGAATACAAAAAAATGAAAAATGCTAGTGGTTATACACAGCCTACAAAAAAAGAATTAAATGCGTTTGGATATAATAGTCATGATGAATTTAGAGCAGATTATGAAAGATTAATAGATGCCTCTTATGATTGGAAAAATGTTACACACTGGGGTAAACAGCATGAAGATGCTTTAGGTGAAATAAAAAATGCAATAGAAAATAATTCATTTACTACAACAGGTACATTTACTCCGCCAGTTACAGCTACTGACGAACCTCTTGCGTTAGATCCAAGGGGTCCTGTGATAATCTGTCCTTGTAATCCTCAATATACTAATTATAATGTTCCAGAAGGTGTAGATTGTACCGAGTGTAAAGATGAAACAGTAACTGAAGAAGATAAAACAAGAAAAGGAATGTTTGGATTTGATAATAAAACAGTTCCAGGATTAGCAATAGCTTCAGGAGCAGCTCAAATGATTCCTGCTATGTATGCATTTACTCATAAACAGCCTGATCCAGATATGGTTCCATTTGAATCTGGAGTTACAAGTCCTATAGTACCAGGAAGATTAAGAGCTAAAAAACTAAGTCATATTAATATGAACCTCCAAAGATCAACTAATGATGCTAGACTTAGAGAGATGAATCAGTTTATAGATACATCTGGGGGAGGACCTGCTACTATGGCTAATAGAATGGCAGCTTGGGGTAAAAAACATGAAGGAGATATGCAAATTGCAGCACAAGAAAAGCAAGCTAATATAGGTATAGAGAATCAAAATGTTTCTATTGAAAATCAAACAAATTTACATAATTTAAAAATGGAACAAGAAGCAGCTTTAGGTAATGCACAAATGCAAATGTCTGAAGCACAACGTCTTAATGAAGTAAATGCAATTAATACTGCAGCTAAAAATAAGATTAAAGATGATGAAGAATATAT
>TARA_R110002012_G_scaffold76084_2_pt1 | contig 12502 bp, 12 predicted proteins | sample TARA_R110002012 | Tara Oceans TARA_R110002012 (sample SAMEA4396515) | marine metagenome | biome: Westerlies Biome; feature: [DCM] deep chlorophyll maximum layer (ENVO:01000326); material: water (ENVO:00002006), including particulate matter (ENVO:01000060) such as... | depth 40 m
CCCAAAAGATCAAAGGAAAAAAGTACTATTTCTTTGTGATGATATTAGATTACATAGTGGTATAGGCACTATGGCTAGAGAAATAATTCTCAATACTGCTCACCATTATAATTGGGTGAATTTAGGTGCTGCTATTAAACATCCAGAACAAGGCCAAGCATTTGATTTATCTTCTCAGATAAATGAATCAATAGGAATATCTGATGCTAGTGTAAAAGTCATCCCATGGGATGGTTATGGTAATAGTCAGATTTTAAGGCAACTTTTAGCCCAAGAAAAACCAGATGTAATTCTCCATTTCACAGATCCAAGATATTGGACTTGGTTATATAGAATGGAAAAAGAAATTCGTACTAAAATTCCTATAGCATTCTATACTATATGGGATGATCTCCCATACCCAATGTATAATAGAGATTATTATAGGTCTGATGATCTTCTTCTTTGCATATCTAAACAAACTAAAAACTTAGTTGAAAATGTACTTAAAGACCATCCTAAAGAAGATTGGCAGGTACAGTATGTCCCACATGGTATAGATGAGAAAAAATTCTTCCCTATAACAAACGACTTAGAATTTGAAGTTTTTAAAGACAAATTTCTAGAAGACAAAGAATATGATTTTGTTGTTTTTTGGAATAACAGAAATATTCGCCGCAAAAATCCAGGGGATGTTATAACAGCATGGAGAATATTTACAGATCAACTACCTAAGGAACAAGCAGAGCGTTGTCTGTTAATAATGCATACAGATCCAGTAGATGGAAATGGAACTGATATTCCAGCAGTAATAGAAACTATGTGTAATCCTGAAATAAATAAAGTTAAATTTACTAAGGGCAAATGTGATGAAAAAACTCTTAACTATTATTATAATTTAGCAGATGCTCAATTCATGATGACGGATAATGAAGGATGGGGGTTATCCCTAACTGAAGGGCTTATAGCGGGTAATATGATTATTGCTCCGGTTCAGGGTGGTATGCAAGACCAAATGCGTTTTGAAGATGAAAATGGTGATTGGATTAATTTCTCCACTGAATTCCCAACAAATAGTAATGGTCGTTATAAGAAACACGGTGAATGGGCAATTCCAATGTGGCCTAAAACGCGTTCATTAAAAGGTTCACCCCCAACACCTTATATTTATGCTACTCAAGTAGATATTGAAGATGCTGGATTAGCACTCCTAAAGTGTTACAACTTAGGAAGAGAAGAAATCCAAAAAAGAGGATTAGTAGGAAGAAAATGGTTAATGTCTGAAGAATCAAATATGACCGTTAAAGGAATGGGAGATGGATTTATTAAAAATATAGATATTCTACTAGAAAATTGGGAGCCTATAGAAAGATTTAGTATAGAAAAAGTAGAAGAAAAAATAACAAGTTATAATGAACACCCAGTTCAGTATACTCCTGAATTTAAAGAAAAATTAAAAGAAGTTTTAAAATGAAACCAATTTGTATAGTAAGTTGTCCTATTGACACTTTTAGTGGATACGGTCATAGATCACGTGATTTTGTTAGAGCATTAATAGATGCTAAAGGTGATGAATGGGATATAAAAATAGCTCCTCAAAAATGGGGGGAAACCCCCTGGGGATTTCTTGAAAAAGAAGACCCACTCCTTAAGAGATATGTAAGTGGTAACGTCCAACAACCCGAGATATGGATACAAATCACAATCCCTAATGAATTCCAACCTATGGGTAAATTTAATATAGGAGTCACAGCAGGAATTGAATCTACATGTCCCCCCCATGATTGGGTTAGTGGGATGAATAGAATGGATCTTAATCTTGTTTCCTCAGAATTTAGTAAAGAATTATTTTCTACTACTAAAATTGTAGAAAATGATGAAAATAATAACCCTATAAAAACTATAACACTAGAAAAACCAATTGAAGTTGCTTTTGAAGGCCTAGATACAGAAGTATACTTTAAAAACCCAGGTAAATCAAACTTATTAGAAGAAATAGAAGAAAATTTTTGTTTTCTATTTACGGGTCATTGGTTACAAGGTGATTTTGGAGAAGATAGAAAAAATGTGGCTACTTTAATAAAAACATTTTTAAATACATTTAATAAAAGGGGGCCTAAACCAGCTTTACTATTAAAAACTAATAAAATAGATTATAGTATTTTTGATAAAGAAGAAATTTTAAATAATATTAGAAAAATTCGTAATAAATTTAAAAATAAAGAAAACTTACCTAATATCTATATTTTGCATGGTGAATTTACTAATGAAGAACTTAATAGAATTAATAATGATCCTAAAGTAAAAGCATTTGTTTCTTTTACTAAGGGTGAGGGATTTGGACGACCTTTATTAGAACAGGCAATTACTGGAAAACCTGTTATTACAACTAATTGGAGTGGTCATGTTGATTTTATTAAACCCGAATATAATATATTAATAGGAGGTGAATTAAAAAACATCCACAAATCAGCTGCAAATCAATGGCTATTAGAACAAGGACAGTGGTTTAATATTAACACAGAAATTGCCTCAAAAGCAATGAAAGATGTCCATAAATCTTATAAGAAATACACTGAACAAAGTCGTAAACAAACTAAATTCTTAAAAGAAAACTTTAGTTATAAAGCTATGGTTGATAATATCAAAACACATACAGATAAAGTCAAAGTAACAGTAAATATGCCTTTAAATCTACCTAAACTAAAAAAGGCACAAGATACTTCGAAAGAATTACCAAAACTTAAATTACCTAAATTAAAAAAATTAAATGGATAATGATTTTATTGAATGTCCCTGTTGTGGACATGATGCATGTACTAAAAATATTAGTAATAGTGGAATAGAAGTACAATTATGCTGGACTTGTGGAATGACTACTAATGATAAATTAATCGATGGAGGTGATTTTGAAAAAGATAGTTATGAACTAACTGCTGAAATAATTAAGGATTTAAAACAAACACACAAAGGTTTATCTTGGTATCCTAAAATTATTAACTTACCTAAAAGAGGAATGGTATTTCCCGAATGGAATAAAAGAGTTAAAGATTGGTATTGGGCAGCAGTAAAAGCTATTCCAGTAACTGAAGAAGAAAAAGAAAAATATCCTGACCCACTTAATAAAGGACAATTTTATAAATTTAGAATGGATATGAAAAACATCAAAAGATATAATAAGTTATGTTTTATGGATGCTGCTGAAGAAATAGGAATGTTTAATGAGGAATGATATAATCCAACTTGGCGATCGGATATTTACTCTGTACAGAACAGTAAAGATTACCCCAAAAATTGAAAAAAATATATCTATACTTAAAGAATATTGGCGCTGCGATACGGCACTTAAAAAAGATAATATGTTTTATTTTTGCAATGAAATCCACGAAATTGAATTTAAAGAAATAATAGAAGATGAAAATAAGTTATGCGATACCAGTTTGTAATGAGTATAAAGAAATAGAATATCTCTTACAATACTTAATTAAACATATTCGAACAGAGGATGAAATTATTATCCAATGTGATCAGGGAAATACTACACCCGAAGTATATGAAGTACTTAATATATTTAAAGCCCCTGTAGGGTATATAGATCCTATAAAAGTTATAGAATTTCCTCTTAATAATAATTTCGCAGCGTTTAAAAATAATCTAAAAGACAATTGTGAAGGAGATTATATTTTTCAAATTGATGCTGATGAGTATCCTGAGGAGTATCTTATGAAGCATGTAGATTGGGTTATTAATAATAACCTAGATGTAGATATATTTTGGGTTCCAAGAATTAATAAAGTAAATGGCTTAACCCAAGAACATGTAAAAAAATGGGGGTGGAAAGTAGATCCCGATGGTAGGGTTAACTTCCCAGATTATCAGTGTCGTATTCTTAAAAATACAAAGGAAATTAAATGGAAAAATAAAGTCCACGAAGTCCTTATAGGATATAAATCAGAATCTCACCTCCCGGCAAATGATGAGTATTGTATCCACCATTTAAAAGATATAGATAGACAAGAGAAACAAAACGAATTTTATAACACACTATGAAAGTTTCAGTAGTTGTAACTAATTTTAATTACGGGAAGTGGTTACGAAGATGTTTAAGATCTTTAATAAACCAAAATTTTGATAATTATGAAATTATAGTAGTAGATGACCTATCTACAGATAATTCAAGGAATATTCTCTTAGAATATAATAACCACCCGAAAATAAATGTTATTTTTAATAAAACTAATGTGGGGGTAGGTGCTAGCAGTACCATAGGGGCTAAAGCCGCTAATGGTAAACATTTAGTAAGAGTTGATGCTGATGATTATGTCCATAATGATTTTATTAAATGTTTATATCTGTGGGCTAATTTTAATAATTCCCATGCGGTTGCATGTAATTACCAGGAAGTAGATTTTGATGAAAATGTTTTATGTACTAAAACCCAACAAGAAGAACCATTGGCATGTGGTATTTTATATAGAACCGATATATTAGAATACTTAGGGTTTTGGGATTCTTCCCTTAGAATCCATGAAGATAAGGATATGATAACTAGATTTAAATCTGAATTTAATTTAGAACATATAAATATCCCTTTATATAGATATTTTAAGCACCCACACTCACTAAGTACTACATAATGATAAAAGAAATAGATTTATATTTAAATAAGCTATTTTATATCAATAGAAGCATATCAGGAAAAGGTAATGAACAAACACTAGATATCTTAAAAGAAATATGTCCTCTTAAGATTAAAAGTATTAAATCTAACACCCAAGTATTTGATTGGAAAACACCACCTGAATGGAATGTAAAAGAGGCATGGATTAAAGATTCTAAAGGTAATACTATTATTAGTTTTGATAAGTCAAATTTACATTTAGTAAATTATTCTACCCCAATAAATAAAACTATTAGTTTTAATGAATTAAATAAACATCTTTTTTATTTAGAAGAAAAACCTAAAGCTATCCCATATAGAACTTCTTACTACAAAAAGAATTGGGGATTTTGTCTTTCATATAATCAATATCTTACATTAGATAAAAATGAAACATATCATGTTTTTATTGATAGTGATTTAAATGAAGAAGGAAAATTAGTTTATGGTGAAGCTTTTAAGCAAGGAGCAGTATCTGAAGAAATATTAATATCTTCATATTTTTGTCATCCTTCATTAGCTAATGATAATCTATCTGGAGTATTATTAAGTTGTCTTTTATTTAGAGAATTACAAAAAATTAAAACTCATTATTCATACCGATTAGTTTTAATCCCAGAAACTATAGGAGCTATAGCTTGGCTACATCAAAATAATTCTAAAATTAGTAACATTAAGGGGGGATTTGTAGTATCTTGTGTAGCAGGTCCTGATGTTTTAGGATATAAAGAAACCTACTTAAAAGATCATGATATAGATAAAGCTGTTAAATATGCCTTAAGAAACGAAGATTTTTATAAAAAGTATAAATTTGAACCTATAGGCAGTGATGAAAGACAATATTCTTCTCCTGCTTTTAGAATTCCAATGGGAACAATAACTAAATCAAAATATTATGAATATGATGAATACCATACATCATTGGATAATTTAGAATTTATATCTGCTTCTTCTTTAGAAAAAACATTAAAAACTTATTTAAAATCCATATTCTATTTAGATAATAATCTACTATATAAGAGAAAATTCGATGAATGTGAGTTTATGCTATCTAAATTAGATAACATATACCCAGATACAGGTGGTACTATATCCCAACCCGCAATTATAAAAAACCATACAACACATAATTATACCCCTAAAAGTAATGGAAAACTTTTAGATTGTATAGCATGGCTTTCTTTTGGGTGTGATGGGAAAAATACTATATTTGATATTCAAAAAATGTCTGAATTGGATATAGATGATTTGATTTATGCTACAAATATTTTAAAAGAAAAACAACTATTAATATGAAGGTACTATTATTTTCAGGAACCCATTCGAGACATGCTTACATTCATGAACAGATTTTAAAAAACTTTGATGTTTGTGGAACTGTAGTGATGGAAAGAGAACCTATTATGCCCGGTCAATCTGTAAAGGGAAACAAAAATGATATTTCATTTTGGCCCCCAGATGTAAGATCTTTATATGAGATGCATTTCAATAAGAGGGATCAAGTAGAAAAACTTTATTATCATGATAAATCATCCGAGTTATATGATTCATATTGTGACGTTTTAAGAGTAACTCCTGAAGAATTAAACTCAGATTTAGTAAAAGAATTTGTCCGTAAAAAAAATCCTGACGTATGCTTTATATTTGGTACTAACATTATTAAAGATAATATTACCGAAGTAATGCCTAATCTTAGTATTAACTTACATTTAGGATTATCCCCTTGGTATAGAGGATCAGCTACCTTATTTTGGCCTTTTTATAACCTCCAACCCCAATTTGCTGGCTCTACTTTCCATTTAATAGTTAATGAACCTGATGCAGGAGATATAATACACCAATCCACCCCCCCACTACATTTAGGAGACTCTATGCATGAAACAGCAGCAAATACTGTTATTCAATCAGCTAAAGATTTAGTTAAATTACTAAATTTAATAAAAGAAAATAAGACAATCACTACTAGTAAACAAAAACACAGTGGTAAGAATTGGCTTATAAAAGATTTTGAACCCCACCATCTAAAAACTATTTATCGATTATATAATGATAAAATAGTAGATGAATACCTAAATGGTAATTTAGGCAATAGAACCCCAAACCTTATAAAAGCTTTTTAACTTATGTCAAATCTAGACTCTATAACACCCGAATACTTACTATCTGAAGATTACATTAAAGATATGATGGTAGGATACACAGATAATTATGATAAATTTATTTCTGGAATTTTTGATGCGGAACCTAAAACACAAAACTATAATACAAGACATTTTCAACTAGTAAATAAACTAGGAGGTTGGAGGTGGAAAGGAGTATTTACCTACAGAAAAACTTTTGTAGATTTAATCTTTAATAAAAACCTAAGAGGGGTAGATTTTGGGGGCTCACAACGCCCTATAGCAAGTCACTTAGATATTGTAGATATAGAAAACACAGATTTTTATGGAAGACCTGTAAAATATAAAACTTTAGAAGAAATTGAATATGATTTGGATTTTATATTCTCTTCACATACATTAGAACATATTCCAGATTTAAATGGAACTTTAGAATCTATGCATAAAAGTTTAACAGATGATGGGATATTAGCTCTTAATTTACCTTCTCATAGTTGTAAAAGGTGGTGGGCTGACACGGGGAATTGGATGGGTGGGACTCCTCACGTCCATAGTTTTAAATTATCAAAAACTACTTCCCCTTATTATACTCATGCAGATACTCAACAATATAAAGATATCCCAAACTTAATAGATATAGATACTTTATTAGAAGAAAAAGGATTTAATATAGCATTAGCCGAATATTCTGGCGACAATAATATAATTATTTTTGCTGAAAAATGAAAATCATAACAATAATCCCCGCTAGGGAAGGATCTAAAAGATTAAAACATAAAAACATATATCCACTTAAAGGCAAACCTTTAATAGAATACACTATAGAAGCAGCACTAAACAGTAAATATATAGATGTAGAAAATTTATATATCTCTACAGATTTTAAAAAAGTAGTAGAAATAGCTATTAATAGAAATCTTAACGTTCACATTCGACCTAAAATATTAGCAGGAGATAAAATTTGGACTCAAGATGTGATAGATGAGGTGATTAAAAATATCCCCTTAGAAGAAGATGATCTAATTATAATACTACAAGCAAATTCTCCACAAATGACTTCTGAAGTTATTGATAAATGTATAGATAAAACACTAAAACATAATTTATGGGAAGTCCATACTGTTGATAATAATTTAATCCATAATGGGGCTATCCAAGTTATTAGAAAAAAAGTATGCAACCATAAGGGTAAAGTTAATCATAATGGGTTTGTAACTACAGATTGGATAGATGTGCATACTAAAGAAGACATTGAAATTTTAGAAAAAATAATATGAAAAAACCTTATATAATAGCAGAAATAGGAGTTAATTATTATGATATAGCTACTAAAGAAAATATTCCTTTAATGGACGCAGCTAAACTAATGGTTAAAAAAGCATATACATCAGGGGCTAATGCTGTTAAATTTCAGTCATATAAAGCTCATAAAATAGCTTCTAAAAACTCCCCTTCTTATTGGGACCTTAATGAAGAATCCACTTCAAATCAATTTGATTTATTTAAAAAGTATGATAAATTTAACCAAGATGAATACACTGAATTATCTAAATATTGTGAACAGCTTGGTGTAGATTTCATGAGTACTCCTTTTGACTTAGAAGCAGTAGATTATTTAGATAAATTAGTTAAAATTCATAAAATATCTTCTTCGGATATTACTAATTACCCATTATTAAGAAAAGTAGCTAGAACAGGTAAAAAAGTATTATTATCAACGGGGGCTTCTAATATGGGAGAAATAATTAAGGCTGTAAATGTCCTTAAAAAAGAGGGAAACTCCGATATCGTATTATTACATTGCATTTTAAATTATCCTACTTTAAATGTTAATGCTAATTTAAATATGATAGAGGACTTAAAGCCCCTAGGGTATGAAGTGGGCTATTCAGACCACACTCTCCCCGACAACAGTATGTTAATATTAACTACAGCTACAATTTTAGGTGCTACTTGGATTGAAAAACATTTTACACTAGATAAAACGCTTCCTGGTAATGATCATTACCATGCTATGGATCCTGATGATTTACTTAAATTTACTAATAATTTATCTTTAATAAATGAAATATTAGGCAGTAAAAATAAACATTCCCTTGAGTCAGAATTACCTTCCAGATCAAATGCTCGTCGTTCTATCTACACTAAAACCCCACTAAGTAAAGGAACTATCCTTACAGAGGATAATATAATTTGTAAACGCCCTGCTAGTGGTATATGTGCAAGTTATTTTGATAAACTAGTGGGTAAAGAAATCACAGAAAATCTTCTAGAAGACACAGTTTTAAAATGGGAAATACTCAAATAAAAAAATTACAAGTAGTAATACACTGCTTACCTAGAGAAATAGATCAATTAGAAAGAATATGCAATAGTCTTAGAGAAAACTATTACATGGTAGAGAATAAAATTGATGTTATTCTTGATGTAACATTAAATCTTAATACCCAATTTACTAATTGGGAACAAAGTAAATTACCTAAAGAATTTTTTATAGAAAAGTTTAATAACATTAATAAGTTTAATGATTGGTCTCATAATTTATTTGAGGTAGATAAAGATAATAAGTGTTTGGGAATTAATGACAAAAGAAGAAATAGTATAAATGACAATACACAAGCAGACTATTTAATGTATTTAGATTTAGATGTGTTTTTTCCATTTGTTTCTTTTATTCCTTTGGTACAACTTTTAGACGATATAGAAAATGAATACTCTATTATTTCTATGGAAACCGTAAAATTATGGGATGGTAGTTGGGAAGGATTAGTAAATAAAAGATTTAAAACTTATAATAATGATTTTTTTAAAACTGTAGAACCTTTTCAGGTTAATAAATTAGCCTTTGATAGTTTAGTAGAGGATAGTTTAAATTTTAGAACTAATACTCCTATTAAATTTGGAGGGGGGTGGTTTAATGTTTTTTCTAAAAATTTATTAAAATTTATCAATATACCTACTTCTTTAGGCCCTTATGGCCTAGATGATACTTTTGTTATGGTCGCCTCTAATCTAATGACAGAAAAACAATATGATATTAAACAGTATATTCTAGAAGGATTAGTCTGTATAGAAAATAATAAATATACTCTATATGATTATAATCCTTATAAAAACTTCATAGATGATCTATCTTTTAAAAATCGAGGTAGAGAATTTAAACAAGAATATAGAGAAAATTCCCAAATAAATTTCAATAAGGAATTAAATAAATTTGCAAACAAAATATAATGAAAACATTTAAATTATCAAATGGGTATGAATTACCTGTTATACCTGGTTTTAGGGAAACTATAAAGTCAGGATGGAGAAATGCTTATAAAGAATTTGAATATTCACCAATCCCTAAAGATAAAACACATAAATTAAAACATGATATTAATTTAGCTAATTATTTTTTATCAAAACATGGGATATCCATAAAAGACAAAAAGATAATGGATGTTGGGTGTTACCTAGGGATACAGTGCTTTGGGGCAGTTGAATTAGGAGCCTCAGAGGCAGTAGGAATAGATATTCCTGAGTATTATGTTAATCAATCTACTGGAGATGTAAATGAGAAAGATGCTTCTTTAGTACTAGAAGAAAGAAGAAACCATGTAAGAGAACACTTTCCCAATATTGATCACTCTAAAATTACATTTGAAGATGTGTCTGTATTTGAAATGGATTATCAAGAAGAGTTTGATATAATTTTTAGTTGGGAAACTTTTGAACACATAACTAACCCAAAAGAAGCTCTAAAACGAATTCATAAAGCATTGAAACCAGGAGGAATATCTTTCCACAATTACAATCCCTTCTTTTGTATCTCGGGGGGTCATAGTATGTGTACTTTAGATTACCCGTTTGCTCACACTTTTTTAACTAATGAAGATTTTAAAAATTATATAAATACATTAGCACCTGATTCTCCTCCAGAAAAATACACAGACTTAAGTTATGAATTTTTCACTAAGAATTTAAATAGAATGACCCAAAATGATTTAAGAGGGTATTTAAAAGATGAAAATTTTAATGTCTTAGATTTTATTGCTATGCCTGATTTTAATGTATTACAAAATATAGATGAAAATACTTTAACATTAGCTAAGCAACTCTATCCTAATTTAACCCTAAACGATTTACTTTGTAGTAATGTATATTTTACAATTCAAAAATAATGGAACTAAATTTAGATAAACTAAAATCATTTAAAACCTCTAATAGAATTTATATTTTAGGTTCTGGAGAATCCATTTTAGATATTTCTGAACAAGAGTGGGATGAAATAAATGCCCATAATTCTATAGGATTTAATCATTGGTATGTACATGATTTTAAACCTACATTTTATGATTTAAGTTATTTGGCTAATGACTATAAATTTGAGGGAGAAAAAGAAGATATGTTTTTCCAAGCTAGTAAAAAATGCCCTAATAGTAAATTTATATTAAATCACAATTCATTACCCCAACAGTTAAATCACTTTGCTGGATCAGATTATTATAAAACCCACATCAACCATTTTGATTTATTTGAAAGTCAATTGACTCAAATTGACTCTACAGAAGGTAATAAAGTAGGACAATTAGCACAATATTGGACTTTAGATTTCTTTAACCATTTTAAACAACCACATGGTGAACTTTTACCTAATGAAAATTTTATATTCAAAAGTAGAGGCCAGTTATTCGCAACTGTCCAATTAGCTACCTTATTAGGATATAATGATATTAGACTATTGGGTATAGATTTAAATGGTGAAAATAAATTCCAGGATTCTTACCCTGATGCCCCTAACAGTTCTAAAAGTGTAGGTAATGGGGGAGAAAAGTTAGCTCAAAGAGTTAGTGCAATTGAAAATTCTAAAACTAAAAATGGAACCCACAGCACCACACAACATACTACAGATAAAGATTATTTGGGTATTCATAAACTTCTTCGTATCTTCAATAATAAATGTTTGAATAGAAAAGGAGTTAGTTTAACTGTGGGTAACCCTGATTCACTATTAGTAAGTGAAAATATTAAATACCAACCCATAATAGATAATTTAAAAATGGAAAAAATAACATTTTGTATACCGAGTAAATCAAATTTACGTTATTTAAAAACATGTATCCCCTCTATACGAGAAAATGCATATAGAAATGACCATGAAATTATTATATTTGTTGACTCAGATGAAGATGGAACTATTGAATGGTTAGAAGAAGTAAAAGACAAATATAACTTAAAATATTATGTAAACCCTAAATTAGGGGAAGAGTTATATGGGATAGGGATGGCTTATGATTTTTGTATAGAAAAATCCACTACAGACACATTTATGATTTTCCACGCGGATATGATACTAGCTAATAATGCAGATTATGAAGCATATAAACATTTAAAAGAAAAAACAGTAGTATGTGCAACTAGAATTGAACCACCATTACATCCAAATAACGGTGAAAAAATATTAAGAGATTTTGGAATATATCCTGAAGATTTTAAAGAAAAGGAATTTAATACTGAAGTAAATGAATTAAAACAACTCCATGAAAATGATCCTGGTATCACAGAAGGTATATTTGCTCCTTGGATGATGTATAAAAAAGAATATTTAGAAATTTTAGGGGGACATGATCCAATCCTCCATTCTTGTAGAGAAGATTCAGATATATTTAATAGAATGTTATTAGCGGGGTTTGCATTTATTCAAACTTGGGAAAGTTTTGTATATCACTTTACAGGTAGAGGAGCTGGTAGTTTTGATGGT
>TARA_R110002012_G_scaffold321738_2_pt1 | contig 12491 bp, 5 predicted proteins | sample TARA_R110002012 | Tara Oceans TARA_R110002012 (sample SAMEA4396515) | marine metagenome | biome: Westerlies Biome; feature: [DCM] deep chlorophyll maximum layer (ENVO:01000326); material: water (ENVO:00002006), including particulate matter (ENVO:01000060) such as... | depth 40 m
CCGGGAGGAGCCTTTTTTGGAAATGCACCCTGCCTGGCCAGTGAATGGGGTTTGGAATATCTTCAAAAACTTAAAAGTTTTTACACTGAAACAGGTTTCGATATTTTTGAGAATGACGGCCCATATCCAGGAGATGTATGCGCCTCCACCTCCCATCCCGGTCACCAAGGCTTGGAGGATTCCCAATGGGTTCAGATGAATCTACAGAAGGAATTGTACCATTGGATGAATGGTAGGGGAATCTACATCAACGCACCTGACTGGTATTTCTTAGATGGTTCTCACAAAATCGCCCTAGGATACCGTGAAGTCAATTTCTCTCTTTCGCGTGAACAACAAAAAATCCTAAACCGACAAAACATCCACGATGGAACCTGGGAAAAGACTCCTTCCATGGGCTGGGGTTTTGTGCCATTGACTGCCTATCATGGAGGTGGAGAAAATGCGGTTTTGGAACCTCTTTCAGAACACCTGAGCGATTACAAGCAATTGATGATGCAATATTATGGTGCAGGTGTGCAAGCTTGCTACCGAGGCCCAAGATTGTATGATACTGAGGAAACAAAGGAAGTAGTCATCGAAGTGATCGACTGGTATAAGAAATATCGTGATATCCTCAATGCGGATATCGTAAGACTCCGAAGAGCGGATGGCCGGGATTGGGATGGATGGATACATGTGGACCCAACTGGAAAAGAAAAGGGTTTGGGAATGCTTTTCAACCCAACCTCCGAGCCTATCAGCAAAACTATCTCTGTGCCTCTCTACTATTCGGGATTAGACAAAACTGCTTCGATCACATTTGAAAACGGAGAAATGGAAAGTTTTCTATTGGATAGAGATTACGTTATTGACATTCCAGTAGAAATACCGGCGGGCGGATACACTTGGTTTGTAGTGAAGTAAATTGTTGAATTGCTGAAAATCAATTTTGTAGGCCTTAAAAATAATTTCTTCAAAACCATATTTTTTCAATTTGACACAATATATTTAGCGTCAGAAATGTCTAATCCGGAAAAATATTAGCAGGCTAATTCAATCTTGCTTTTCTGCGGATAATAGACTGAACTAGATAAAAATTTATCCATATAAGGGAACATTTCTGACTGTACCTATTTGCCCAAAACAAAAACCTATGAAACAAACTTACCGATCTACAGCAGTGTTGAGCTTTGCGCTGTTACTGGGATTTTTCTCCTGCTCCAAACCAGAACCTACAGAATCCAAAGAAAAGCCTGATGAAAATCGCTTTACCAAAGTCGTGCTCACAGAAGGCATGGACGAACCGATGGAAATGACTTTTTTACCTGATAAAAAAATTCTTTTTGTAGAGAGAAAAGGCGGTGTGAAAATTCTTGATGAAAAGACAGGCGAAGTGACTTTGGTTGCTACCATTCCTGTCAATACTAAATACACCAACAAAGAAGGAGTAGTTCGTGAGGCAGAAGAAGGTCTGATGGGCGTAATCGTACATCCTGACTATGAAAAAAATCACTGGATCTATCTGTATTACGCTGATCCTGAAGATACCCAACATATACTTACCAGATGGGAACTGGATGGAAACACCTTGGTGGAGTCATCCAAAAAGGTCATTTTAACAATCCCGACTCAGCGTCAAGAATGCTGCCACACAGGTGGTGGGATGGTATTTGATCAGGAAGGCAACTTGTACTTAACCGTAGGAAATAATACCGTCAATCCAACTTCAGGAACTTCTAATCTTGATGAGCGTCCAGGCCATGAAAACTCAGATGATCAGCGTGCTCCGGGCAACACTAATGATTTGCGAGGCAAAATACTCAGAATCCATCCTGAGGATGACGGAACTTACACTATTCCTGAGGGTAATCTTTTTCCTGAAGGAACCGAAAAAACCAGACCTGAGATCTATACCATGGGACATAGAAATCCTTGGAGACCAACTTTGGATAGCAAGACCGGCTATTTGTACTGGGGTGAAGTAGGTCCAGATGCTGCAAAAGATTCGATCTGGGGACCAAGAGGATATGATGAATTCAATCAGGCAAAAGGTCCTGGCTTCTTCGGATGGCCATATTTTATCGGTGACAATATTCCTTATAACCGACATGATTTGGAGACAGACACCTATGGTGAACCATTCGATGTGAATAAACCGGTAAATGAATCAGTGAATAATACAGGTCTAGTGGACTTACCAACTCCAGTGGTTCCCGCCATGATCTGGTATCCTTATGGTGTATCGGAGCAGTTCCCGATTTTGGGAAGCTCAGGAAGAAGTGCTACGGGCGGCCCGGTATTTAGAAAAGCAGATTTCAGATCTGATGCTCCTTACGTTTTCCCTGCTTACTACGAAGGCAAATGGCTTCTGGTGGATTTCATGAGAGGTTGGATCATGTCTGTGACCATGGATGGAAATGGCGATTTTGAATCCATGGAAAGATTCCTCCCAAATGAGACTTTTAGCTCTGCTATTGATATGGACTTTGGTCCGGACGGTGCACTTTATGTTTTGGAATATGGAAGTGCCTGGTTTCGTGGAAATGCCAATTCCAGAATAGTAAAAATTGAATATAATGCAGGAAACCGCAAGCCTAATGTAATGGCTACTTCGGATAAGATGTCGGGAGCAATTCCATTTACTGCCAATTTCTCGTCAGAAGGTACCGACGATTACGATGAGTACGATCAGGGCAACTTGGAATATACCTGGAAAATAAATGGTGTAAATGGTAAGACTACTGAGCTAAAAGGGGCTGATGCTTCCTTCACATTTGAAGAAGAAGGCAAACATCAGGTGACACTTACAGTAACTGACACCAAAGGCGAGGCGAATACATCTTCCTTCGATGTCATTGCAGGAAATGCAGCACCTAAAGTCAGCATTGATTTCAAAGGAGCTAACAAGTCATTTTATTTTGGCGAAAATACCTTGCCCTACATCATTTCTGTAACAGACAATGAAGATGGTGGTACGGCTGACGATAAAATTCAGGAGAATGAAGTTGCAGTTACTTTTGACTATGTGCCATCAGGATTTGATCCAATACATATTGCATCCAAGCAAAGCGGTGCAGAAGCCGAAGCTTTGGAAAATATCGGACGAAATCTTATAGAAACCAGCGATTGCAAATCCTGTCATCAATATTCAGAGACTTCTATTGGACCTAGCTATGATGCAGTGGCAGGCAAATATGAAAACATCCCTGAAAACATCGATATGCTGGTAGACAAAATCATCAACGGCGGAGCTGGAGTATGGGGCGAGCATGCTATGAGCGCCCACCCGCTACTTTCGAAAGCCGATGCTAAACGGATGGTAGATTATATTATGAATATGAATGCGGTGAAAGCTACAGTGAAATCCTTGCCTTTGGATGGCTCAGTGAAGACCATCATTCCTGCAGACGAAGATGGTCAAGGAAGCTTTCTCCTTCATGCAGCATATACAGACAAAGGAAATGGAAATGTTCCGGCATTAGCTGGAAGCGACTACGTTGCTTTAAGAAATCCATACTTGGATCCTCAAACTGCTGAAATCAGAAAAGGAGTAAACTTGCTCACTACTCCTAGTGTGAATTTCTTTATGATAGGTGATCAATCTCATATCGGTTTCAAAAATCTGGATCTGACTGGAATCAAGGAAATCGTTGTGTATGCCAGCATCAGCGGCAGAGTGGACGCCAAAGGCGGATCTGTGGAAATAAGAATTGATTCCCCTACTGGAGAAATGATCGGGCAATCTGAACCATTGGTGGCCAAACAAGGAGGAGGTTTCAGACCACCTGTCGGAATGGATTTCAACGAATGGAGAAGAGGAAATTCTAGTTTGGGAGTTGTCACATTGTCCCCTATCGAAGGAAGACATGATGTATACATCATTTTCAAAAATCCTGCTGTAAAAGGAGAAGAAATCCTCATGAGTGTCAATGAGGTGCAGTTTGTAAGTAGTGCTCAGTAAAAGTTTAGCTTATCATCCAACAGCCCTGTTTCACTATGAGACAGGGCTTTTTTTGCGACGTAATTGTTTCGTGAAATGCTTCATTGCCAGACTGAATACACTACATTTCCATTGATGCCTAACACTATGAATTTTTAGGATTTGTAATACTTAATTTATACAAGACAGCTGTTAATCTAAGCTTAATAAATTGAATTAATAAAAGTAGGAAATCTAAATCCTACAATGGGATTTATTGAGAATGGAAAGATAAAAGAGATGCCCCATTCTATATTAAGATGAAAAAGATTTTTGCTTTAGAATATTTGTATAAACCATATAGTACAGGACGGGGAAAAGTGAAAATTATTTGAACATTATAATTATCCATAATTTTCTTCGCTTACCCAGACATATGCCTTAAGACAGGTGATTGAAGAGGGCTAAATGTTAGTGTTAACCAAATCCTTTATTTGTGTTTTCTCTTTACTGGTAGAAAAGTGGATATACACATTCAATATCATGTATCTAATAAACGTATTTTTTATTTAAAGACAAATTGAAACAAACTGTTTAACTATGTCCGGAATGTTTAAATCTCTTATTGGAATTTTATAAAAACTTAATCGGGAACTCAATGACCTATTCGGCTTCAAATAAAATTCTTCTTGATAGAATATCTACCAATTCCGACAAAAGTGCTTTTTCTGAACTTTTTAAAAGATACCATTCCAAACTTATCTCATTTGCGACTTGTTATTTGCCTAATTATGGAGAGGCCGAGGATATGGTTTCTGAGGTGTTTATCAGACTTCTTCAAAACCATAAGCAGCTGAAAGATATTGAGAACTTTGAAGGCTACCTTTATTATTGTGTAAAGAATCAATGCCTAAATCAGCTTAAAAAAAACAAAAGGAAAAATAGTCTCTTTACTCCTCTTGATTTGCAGGATTTCAAAACAGGAGAATCTACCCAACCTCTTGAACAATTACTTACAAAAGAACTACGTGAGAAAATTACAGCATGCGTAGATAGCTTGCCTCAAAAGAGAAGACTGGTATATAAAATGATCAAAGATGATGGTCTGAATATTGATGAAGTTGCCAAGCTATTAGATATAGCCAATAAAACAGTGAAAAAACACCTAGAATTAGCAGTGAGGGATGTGAAAACTGAAATGAGATTATACCTTTCAAATCAGCATGACCATTCCAATATAATACCCATTTCGAGGAAAGTGAGTGGTTTAGGTGTATTGCTTGTACTAGCTTCTGAGTTTTTTTTGATGACAGGTGAATCACTCTAACACTGTAACAAGTTTAAAATATTCCTGTTACTGAAAATTCTTTTAAAACGCTGATACAACTCTATCCCCCTGCACAAGCAGGAATCTGGTGTTTTTCTTCTATCACACTTTATGCCTTCAAAGCTTGGACTGGAAGCCATAATCCATAGGTTTTCTCAAAAAAGAAAATGGATGTAAAATTTTATATCCAACGATTTTAAAGCCATTTTATATGGATTTGTAATCTAGTGACAATATTTTTTTTTGAAAAATATTTAAAATGCGTTACGCCTTTCCCTGATTTCGGTTGTCTATCACTATGTGAATGTACCTGAAGACCATATTGACCAAATTCTTACAAAGTGGCTTACAAATACTGCCAGCTATGAGGAACTTGAAATTTTAAAAAACTGGGCAAGCCAAAGCGAGGAGAATTTGGAGCTCATGGAGACTTTCCAACAAGTCTGGATGGAAAAGACTGCTGAGCCCATATTGGTAAATGTGGATGAAAAGATAAATGAGATTTGGGAGAAAGGGATGTTGGTCAAGCCGAAGAGATCACTGAAATGGAATCTTATACAAAAATATGCGGCGGCAGCATTAATAGTATTGAGTTCATCTTTCTGGATTTTTTATTCTTCCCAACCAGATAAAGAAAAAGATGCAGATGTAGTGGAGCTTACACCAAGCTACACTTTTAGGGAAAACAAACCTGGCCAAAAGACTAAGATTTTTCTTCCAGATGGCTCAATTGCCTATTTGAACAGCAGTTCAAGAATCAAATATTTGAATGGTTTTATGGGAGATGAAAGACGGGTTTATTTGGAAGGGGAAGCATTTTTTGAAGTGGCTAAGGATGTTTCAAAACCATTTATAGTAGAAAGCAAAACTATAGAAACAATTGCACTGGGTACGGCTTTCAATGTGAACGCTTTTAATGATGAGAAAGAAATGCGTGTCTCGCTAGTAGAAGGAGAAGTGAGGATTAATCAAATGGAAACCAGTGGCAAAACCGTCACTCTTAGTCCTGGCAAGGAGCTGTTGATTTATCCAGAAGCGCATACATTTTTAGAGATGTCATTTGATTTAAATGATGCGATTGGTTGGAAGGAAGGCAAACTGGTCTTTAATCATGCTTCAATTGATGAAGTTACCCAAAAACTGGAAAGATGGTATGGAGTGAAAATTCAGACTAAAGGAAAAGTGCCGGCAAATTGGAAAGTGACTACTGTTTACGAAAATCAAACTTTGAAAAATGTATTAACTGATCTTCAATATTCTAAAAAATTCGCCTATGAAATAATAGACTCAAATGTGATTATCACATTTTAAAAAAACAGAACCAATGGGATTGGATCCCACTGATTCTGAGCTGGTTTAACTAATTGTTTGGACGCAGATTAGCTAGACCTGTCAAAATACTTGTCAGTACTTTTTAACCCAAAATTATGATAAATAAACCTTTACTGCTAATTCTGAAAATGACAAAATACACCCTATATGGTTTTTTGTTTCAGATGCTCGTATTGAACGTGGTACTTGCCCACACAATTAAAGCCCAAAAAATCGATGAAGTCTTTGTGAAAGTTTCTTTCAGCGAAGAAAAATTAATCAAGGTTCTACATGATGTAGAAAAGCAGACAGAGTTTCATTTTACCATTCAGGAAAATGAAAAATATCTGACTCAAAAGATCTCGATAAATCACTCCAATATATCTGTAGAAGACTTACTGAAAGAAATTGGCAAGCAGACAGGCTTGAATTTTCAACAGGTAAATAGAAATATATCCATGTGGCTTGCCAAAAACACTTCTACGACAAATGAAGAACTAGGTATCGCTCAGGGAATAGAAATTATAGGGGAAGTACAGGATAATACAGGAGCAGCTTTACCTGGAGTGACCATAATCGTGGAAGGTTCTACCAGTGGTACAGTTTCGGATATTAATGGCAAATATTCAATTACTGCTGAGCCAGAGGACATTTTATTGTTTTCATTTATTGGTTTCATGCAGCAAAAGATAGCCGTGGGTAACCAAACCGAAATCAATGTAACAATGATGGAGGATGAGAAGGCTCTTGAGGAGGTAGTGGTGATAGGATATGGATCACAGAGAAAAGGAGATATAACCTCAGCTGTTTCTGTCATAGACATGGACGCTATCGGAAATATTCCTACCACAAATGCATCTAGACTTATACAAGGACAAGCTGCCGGAGTCCAAGTACAACAACAATCCGGAACCCCTGGGCAAGATATGAAAATCACTATCCGTGGAATAGGATCTTTGGGTGCCGGAAGTGATCCATTATATGTTGTAGATGGATTTCCTATAGGAACTTCTATAGGAAACATTGTGAATCCAGCTGATATCGAAAGCATTACAGTACTCAAAGATGCTGCTTCCACTGCTATTTATGGTGCAAGGGGCTCAAACGGAGTAGTATTAATCACTACTAAATCCGCCGCATCCGATGTGATAAATTTTCAGCTATTTGTAAATCAAGGTATTACAAATATACCAACATCTAGGCGTACAAAAATGATGAGTGGAAAAGAGTTCGCTTATTTTAAGAATGAGAGCTTTGTAGACAAAATCAGATATTTTGAAAATCGTGAACCTAATATCGAGGAAATACCGGCAGAGTTTAGATATCCTGAAGAAACCACCGTTAATACAGATTGGTTTGAAGAGATCTTAAATCAAAATGCAAGCTTCACCAATATCAATGGTACTTTAACAGCAGGTAAGGGCACTTTTAAGACAATCGCATCCTTGGGATATATTAACCAAGAAGGTGCAGTGATAAAAACCGATTACAACCGTTTTAATGCAAGGGTAAATGTTGAAGGTAAAATCAATGATTTCCTGACCATAGGATGGAATATGTCAGCAGCACATATTGAAGAAAACTACGCTCCTACCAATGGTCGGGATGGTGTGATAGGAAGAGCACTTTGGGCTGATCCTAGATACCCTGTTTATAACGAGGATGGAAGTTACAATTCCTATATAGGTGGGACCAATGGTGTTTTCGGTACAGCTAATATCGTTCAGGAGCTGAATGAAGTAACGAGGACCAGAGTTAGCAATAACATTTTAGGAAATGGCTATATCGAGTTAACCTTTTTAAAAAACTTCAAATTTCGAAGCTCTGTCAATGCTATTTATAATGGTAGTGAGCAGAAAGAATTTAGACCCTCAACTCTTGCTGGCACTGGGTATAATCAGCCACCTCCCAGTGTAGCTACACTCGGCCAGTCTACCTATAACACATATAATATTTCAGGAGATCAGCTGCTAAGTTATTCGAAGAACTTTAATTCCCATAGAATAGAAGGTCTGATAGGGTTTTCTGCCCAACAAGAAAATACCACGTTTCTTTTAGGAAATGGGAATACATTTCCAAACGATGAAAATAGATACTTGAGTGCAGCATCTGTTCAAACGACAAGCTCAGGAGAATATGGATGGAGCCTACTGGCCTACTTTATGCGAGCGAACTACTCTTACAAGGATAAATATCTCGCTTCCGCTTCTATCCGAAGAGAAGGAAGCTCTAGATTTGGCACTAATAACAAGTATGGTGATTTCCCCGCACTTTCTATTGGGTGGAGGATTTATGAAGAAGATTTTTTTCCAAAGGCACAATGGATTACTGACTTAAAACTTCGCGGTAGCTTTGGCGTCACCGGAAATAATGCAATAGGAAACTATTCCAGTTACTCAAATCTCCGAATTTCTAATTATGTGTTAGGTGGAGTACTTGTAAATGGCCAAGTGTTGGCAAATTTTGGGAACAGTAACCTAGGGTGGGAACAAAGTCAGCAAACTGACATTGGACTTGATTTGGCACTATTCGACAATCGTCTGGTTGTAACGGCAGAATACTACAACAGATTGACTGACGATATGCTGCTATCCGTCGAGATGCCATCAGTATCTGGCTTCACTCAATCTCTGAACAATGTTGGAAAAGTAAAAAACAACGGCTTTGAGCTTGGGCTGGATTTTAGGACTACCGTTAGAAGAGTGAATTTGAGAAGCAATCTGAACTTCACGATGAACAGAAATGAAGTTCTGGAGATCAGGGGTGAGAATGACGCGATTTGGACTGGAGGATTTTACGACACTTACAATGTTTCTAAATCAGGAAGACCTATGGGAATGCTCTATGGCTTTAAAAATTTAGGGATTTTTAATACCGATGATGAAGTAGCCAACTCTCCAACACAAGATGGAGCTATTCCCGGAACATATAAATATGAGGATACTAATGGTGATGGCGTGATCTCCTACGACACACAAGACATGGTGGAAATCGGAAATCCCCATCCAAAATTACTAATGGGCTGGACTATTGGCGGAGACGCTGGCAATTTTGATTTCAATGTGCTTTTTACAGGTGCCTTCAATTATGATGTATTTAGAAATATTGAAGCTACCACAATGAATATGGATGGGGTTTTCAACATCCTACAGTCTGGGGTGAATAGATGGAGATCTGCTGAAAACCCTGATGATGGCGTAGGTGCAACATCAAACACCTGGAAGTGGGAAAGAGAATCAAATTCAAGATATGTTTATGATGCTTCACACGTATGGCTAAGAAATATCACACTTGGCTACACTATTCCTGTCAAAAAATTTAAGAACAATCCCCGTGTATTCCTAAGTGGCGAAAACGTGTTCCTGCTCAGCAAGTTTCCAGGTTCAAACCCTGATGTCAATACAAGAGGAGGGGTTAATCTAGGGGTAGACGATGAAGCATATCCCGTTCCGAGAGTATTCACAATTGGCGCAAGTATCAACTTTTAATTCCTGACCCATGAAACTTATTAAAAAATTTATACTAATCCCTTTCGTACTTATTTTGGCCTCGTCTTGTGACGGATTTCTGGACAAAACTGACCCTACCGTGTTAGTGGTTGATACCTTTTATAAGAATGAGGCGGAAGTCGAACAGGCTGTCAACGGGGTATATGCTCTTCTTCAGGACTACTTCAATAACCAGTGGCAGTTTACTGAATACGTCAGTGATAATACCACGTTAGAGTTTAACGTAGGAGATCGTGGACAAGGACCATCCTTAGAAGCTTTAGAATACTGGCAATACAATCCCGGAACACAAAATTTCGCCACTCTCTACAATAGTTCCTACTATATAATTGCGAATATAAATACCCTATTATTCAATCTAGATCAGGTCGAACTTGACCAAGAAATAAAGGACCAAGCAATCGGGCAGGTAAAGTTCATCCGGGCACAGATGTATTTTGACTTGGTACGCTCCTTTGGAGATGTAGCAATTATCGACACTCCAATTACAAACCCAGAAGACGCTTTTTTGGCAGTTAGAAAACCTGAGGCTGAAGTCTATCAATTCATCCTACAAGATCTTGATGATGCTGTACAAAAATTACCTGCAAATTATGCTCCTACTAAAGCAGGCAAAGTCACGCTTGGTGCAGGACTTACGCTGTTGGCTAAAGTATATTTAACACAGAAAAATTACACAGAATGCTTAAGTACGTTGAATAAAATACTTCCTCTTGGATATACGCTAGTCAATAATTATGCAGATATATTCCTGACAAGCAATAAAAATAACAGCGAATCCATCTGGGAAATCCAATACCAAGGCTTAAGTACTGGAGGTGTAAACAGCTCGTTTATTTATACGTTCGCGCCACGCTCATCAAACGGTTCTGTTATTAATTTCCCAGGACAAAATGGTGGTGGGTGGAATATCCCAACCAATGAAATCATAGCGCTGTATGAAGATGGCGATACAAGAAAAGATGCATCACTGAAAGAAGGATATTTCGATCAATCAGGTGAATGGATACCAGTGCCCTATATCGAAAAGTATAACCATGAACATACAGTTCGGGGAGCTTCAGATGACAACTGGCCTGTGTACCGCTATTCAGATGTGCTTCTTATGCTAGCAGAAACGATTAATGAACTAAGTGGCCCATCAGCCGAAGCCTTTAACTACGTGAACATGGTACGGGAAAGAGCAGGGCTCCCTGCACTATCAGGATTGGACCAAAATGGATTTAGAACTGCGATTTGGAAAGAGAGAAGAATTGAGTTGGCTTTCGAAAATCACAGATGGTTTGACTTAAAAAGAACACTTTCCAACTCAGAGCTTATCCAATTGCTAAAAGCCCATGGACGTTCTGAACTAGAAAATCCTACTACTGATCGTGGAGGAATTCCGTTTTCCAATGGCGATTATCAAATTGAAGAATATCAGTTGCTGTTTCCTATACCAGCTGACCAAATAAGAATTAATCCGAATATTCAACAAAACCCAGGGTATTAATTATAAACGGTATTCTAAGCAAAACTGAAAATAGCAGCGTAGAATACCGTTTACTATAAAACAAAAATGGACAGAAAAGCTGGACATATTCCTAGCCGCATGTGGGTGGATTTGTCAGCTTTTTCTAACTAAAATATAAATATAAAAGTAATGCTAGTAAGTGAATTTTGGCTATGGCAATTTCTGGGAAGACTTCATCCACTAATCGTCCATTTCCCGATTGCATTAATCGTGGTTGCGGCTTTGATGGAGCTTTTCACCTTCGGAAAATTCAACTCGAAGATTCGGCCCGGAATTTTGATTTTAGCTACTATCGGCACAGTGAGTGCAATTGTTGCCGCACCAATGGGTTGGCTTCTGGCAACTAATGAAGGGACGACAGGTAGTACATTAGATCTACATAAATGGATCGGAATCGGAACTGCTGTATTCAGTATGGCCGTCTTGGCAATGATGGTCAAAATCAACAGTAGTCCGTCAAAATCACAAATCACTGGATTTAGATTTCTGCTGTTTTTTACCGCCATCGGTGTTTCGGCTGCGGGGCATTATGGAGGATCTTTGACGCATGGAGAAGATTTCCTTACCGAGATTTTGCCTAGCAGCACAGAGGATGAATCAGAAATAGAAAAAACCCCGATCAACCTTGCTTCCTACAGCACAGAACTCACTCCTGATAAAGAGATGAAACTCATCGGGGAAGTTCGGATGGTCTTGGCGCACAACTGCTACAAGTGCCATAGCGGAGCAAAGATCGAAGGGGAATTACGCTTGGATGAAAAAGAGTTTGTTTTTGCCGGAGGTGAAAATGGTCAGATTCTAATCCCTGGAAATCCCGGGGAAAGTGACATCGTCCGGAGAATAAACCTCGCCAAAAACCATGATGATGTGATGCCTTCCAAGGGCAAACTACTCAGCAAAGACGAACGAGATTTGATTGCGCTTTGGATT
>TARA_R110002012_G_scaffold43974_2_pt1 | contig 12491 bp, 10 predicted proteins | sample TARA_R110002012 | Tara Oceans TARA_R110002012 (sample SAMEA4396515) | marine metagenome | biome: Westerlies Biome; feature: [DCM] deep chlorophyll maximum layer (ENVO:01000326); material: water (ENVO:00002006), including particulate matter (ENVO:01000060) such as... | depth 40 m
CCTGCCAATATATTGGTCATCATCCACACGCTGCGCCACGAGCAAATCCGTAATATCCAAAAGATAAGCTGTAAGCTGTAAATGTAGATTTCTTCGGAAGAAAAATGCTTCACTTCCCCATTCATAATTAAAACCCTTTTCGGGCCCCAGATTTGGATTAATTGTGCCTTCTGGCGTAAGGGTTTCCTCAATGGAAGGATAGTTGAAACCTTTACTGAAATTAAGGTAGGAACTTATATTTTCAGTAAATTGATATAACAAATTTAAATTCGGTGCTAAAATTGGTTCAAAATTACGTTTAGCACTTTTATTGTTAGCTCCTTCATTAAAATGGTCAATAAAATCATAATCGGTTTGATTATAATTAAGGCCAAACTGACCTTTGAGTTTTTGTGTAAATGGAATTGTTACGGTTGCAAAAACGTTCAGGTTGTCTCTCTTTTCAAAATTATCGCTTAACTGTTCGCCTTCCAGGCTACCGTTGCCGTTATTCTCTTCGTATAAATTTTCAACGGTTTTCCAATTGTATTCATCTTTGTATAGTTCGGCGCCAAAACTGAGATTGGCTTTGTTTTTTAAAAATGAAAAGTCTTTTGCAAAAACCGTCCGCGCTCCGTATCCATTGGTGAATTCATCCAAAATATTGAAAGGCCGTGGTTCGAAATGGTCTAAATAGGTATAGAAAAGGCTACTGGTATTACTGAAATTTTCAGAAAACCGATGTGTAAAACTGAGTCCAACCAAAGTTTGCTTGTTATCTTCATAGCCTTTTGCAGCTTTCCAAGTAAGTGCTGCTTGTTTGGGATCTTCCTCAAAAGCCGTTTTTCCAATGGAACTTGGAATTTGGGCAAAGTAATCCAGAAAATTTACCATTAAACCGAGTTCGTTATTAAGGTTGAATTTGTAGGTTGATGTTAGCAGCAATGATTTTCTGTTATAGTTGCTATTCTCTCGAAACCCATCAATATTCAAATAATCATAATTTAGATTTAGCGAGAGTTTTTCGATAGCACTTCCCACGGCAATTGTATTTTTCAATAGTCCGAAGGAACCTATCGTTAGGTTGGTTTTAAAAAATGATTCGCCAAAATTCGTTTGTTTTGAATTGAGCAGTAAAGTTCCGCCCAAATTGGTGCCGTATTGAGTAGCCTTCGGGCCTTTTACTATTTCCAGAGATTGAATATCCTCGGAATCAAAAGCATCGATTGAGGTTTCTCCAATGCCGTTCGTAATGGGGATTCCATTAAAATAGGCACGAATTTTATTGGTGCCATATAGGGTTCGTGAACCCACACCGCGAATTATTATTCTATTGGTATTTATGGCACCACTTTGAATATAAACCCCGGGGGTTTCATTGATTGCTGAAACTAGATCGACAGGGCTATATTCTTCAAGCTTTGCTGAAGTAATTTTTTCGGTCGGGATTAGCACTTTGCTTTCCTTTTGATAGGTTGATGATAGAATTACCTCTTCCAAATTCTCCAATTTCTCTTTCAAAAAAAGAGTAAAAACAGAATCCTTTTTTGAAAATTGAAATGTTGCATCGAGGTAATAGGGATGCTCAAACCTTAAATCCACGGGTAGGCTTAATGAATCCTTTATAGTGAAAACCCCTTTTGTATCTGTTGTGGCCAATGGTTTCTCATCTATATAAACCAATACACCTTCAATCGGAATGTTCTTTGAAGAAATTACCGTTCCCCTTATTTCCTGCGAATAGGAAGTATTAAAAAGGACGGTCAAGAATACAATTGTTAAGGTTTGAAAGTAAGGTATTCTCATTATTCTATTTCATATTGGTTGGGGCTTCACATTTAAAAGAAATACAACCGTTTTTTTAAAATTAGCCATTTAGAATGTAAAAATAAGGGCTTGTTGAGAAGTTTAAATTATAATTAACGGAAGTGGCAATTGAACAAATATTTACCCCATAAGATTATCCAATTTACTCCTATCTTTGCCGCCTATGAGCAGATTGGTTCAAATAGCGGTATTGCCACGGCAACAAGAAGACTTGGATTTTATACTGGAGCGTGCTTTGGAAAAGGAAAAGCTTCGGAAAGAAAACATTAGCGATTGGCGTATACGAAAACGTTCCATTGATGCGCGACGTAAACCTATCAAGATAAATCTTCAAATTGAGCTATGGCTGAAAGGTGAAAAACGGGAGACTATCCCGCCATTTGTGCCAAAAAATGTTTCAAAGGCAAAGAAAATTGCGATAATTGGCGCAGGCCCAGCTGGACTTTATGCTGCACTTCGTGCTATTGAAGCTGGCTTGAAACCGATTGTTTTTGAACGTGGAAAGGACGTTCGCGAACGCCGAAGGGATCTTGCGGCCATCAATAAAGAGCAAATTGTAAACCCAGAAAGTAATTATTGTTTTGGGGAAGGAGGGGCCGGAACATATTCTGACGGTAAGCTCTATACCCGTAGCAAAAAACGCGGCAATGTGCTAAAAGCCTTGGAGTGGTTTGTACATTTTGGTGCCGATGAAAATATACTTGTAGATGCCCACCCACATATTGGGACCAACAAACTTCCGAAGATAATTACCGCAATGCGGGAAGCCATTATCGAGAATGGAGGTGAAGTGCACTTTAATTCAAAAATGACAGATTTAAAGTTGAAGGACGGCGCTATTGAATCAATCCAAATAAATGCTGAAAAATGGTTTGATTTTGAAAACGTAATTCTTGCAACAGGGCATTCGGCTCGAGATATTTTTTATCTGCTTCACAATAAAAAGATTAAAATTGAAGCAAAACCCTTTGCCATTGGAGTTAGAGTAGAACATCAACAGGAACTTATTGATTATATTCAATATCACGGCGAAGTTGACAATCCATTCCTACCACCGGCTAGTTATGCTCTTGTAGAACAGGTAGATGGATTGGGCGTTTATTCCTTCTGTATGTGTCCTGGGGGAATTATTGCACCCTGCGCTACCGAACAGGAAGAGGTGGTTACCAATGGATGGAGTCCAAGCAAACGGAACAATCCGTATGCAAATAGCGGAATTGTTGTAAGCGTGGAACCCAAAGATTTACCGAATTACAAAGAGGGTGATCCTTTTGTATGTCTAAATTTTCAAAAAGAAGTAGAGAAGCGTTGTTGGGAAGCAGGAGGGAAGACCCAAAAAGTGCCTGCCCAGCGGATGATAGATTTTGTGGAGGGAAAGGTGTCTGAGGATTTTCCGAAGACTTCATACCAGCCAGGAATTGTTTCCACAGATTTAAATGAAGTACTTCCACCAATGATTTCAAAACGTTTGAAAAAGGCATTTGAAGCCTTCGGAAAAAAGATGAAAGGTTATTATACAAACCAAGCGGTTTTGCATGCGCCAGAAAGTCGAACTTCATCACCAATTTCAATTCCTAGAAATATTGAGACTTTGGAGCATATTGAAGTGAAAGGGTTATACCCTTGTGGGGAAGGTGCCGGCTATGCGGGCGGGATTATTTCCGCAGCGATTGATGGGATTAATTGTGTGGATGCGATTGTTTTAAAAAATGCTTTAGGCTATAAGCTTTAAGCAATAAACTTCTACATTTTATATTTGCCTACAGCCTAAAGCAAAAAAAAACCACCTCTCGGCAGTCTTTTTTTAAAAATATATTCTTTAGAATTACTTAATCTCTAGTAATTCAAGTTCAAAAGTTAAATCTTGTCCTGCCAAAGGGTGATTGGCATCAACGATTATAAAACCGTCCTTTACATCGGCAACGCGCAATTGACGCTCACTGCCATCTGGATTTTTGGAAACTAGTCCCATTCCTACTTCTGGCTTAATTTCTGGCGGAAGATTTTCATTGGGAATTTTTTGGAAGAGTTCCTTTTGAACCTCACCGTAAGCTTCTTCTTTTGGGATGGTAATTGTTTTCTTTTCGTTTTCCTTCATGTTTACCAATCCTTTTTCAAATCCAGGAATTAAACGACCTTCTCCGAGTTTTACCTCGAGTGGTTCGCGTTGTACGGAACTGTCGAACACTTGTCCGTTGTTCAATTTTCCTGTGTAATGAAGTTTTACGGTTTCATTTCCTTGTACTTGACTCATAATTTTGTTTTTTTTGATTATTTAATCAATAAGTGGGCAAAACTATGGGTTTGAATTGCCAATTCCACAAAAATGAGCCACTAATCCTGAGATTTATGGAAATATTAACGGATTACTTTCCGATACAAAAGTTTGCAAAAATATTCCCAAGCAATTCGTCATTAGAAATTTCACCGGTTATTTCACCAAAATAATGCAGTGCCTGCCGAATGTCTATAGCCAAAAGATCGCCACTTAAACCGTGGTCAATACCTTGCTGTACTTTGGTTATTTCTTCCAAAGCTTTTAGCATAGCATCATAGTGGCGGCTGTTGGTAACTATGGTTTCGTTGTTGCGAAGCGCTCCGGTGTTTACAAACTCGAGCAATTTATTTTGAATTTTTTCAACGCCTTGTCCAGTTTTGGCGGATAATAAATGAAGATTGCCTATTGCCGACTGTAGACTTTCTATTTCATCTTTCGAAAGTTTATCAACCTTATTGGCAACTATCAAAAGATTTTTTAAAGGGTATTTATTTTTGATAGTTTCAATTTCCAATTGAAACTTAGAACCAGAAACTTGAAACTTTTCCGCATCAAAAAGGTAAATAACCACTTGTGCCTGTTCTATTTTCTGAAATGTTTTTTTAATTCCCAAGCCCTCAATAACGTCCACGGTTTCACGTATTCCAGCTGTGTCAATAAAACGGAACCCGATACCGCCAATGGTTATTTCGTCTTCAATGGTATCGCGGGTTGTTCCTGCAATGTCACTTACAATTGCTCTTTCCTCATTAAGCAGAGCGTTTAACAAGGTAGATTTTCCAACATTTGGTTCGCCCACGATGGCAACTGGAATACCGTTTTTTAAAACATTTCCTGTTGCGAATGAATCTATCAATCGCTTTAATACGTGGGTTATTTTTGAAATAAGCTTTTGGAATTCTTCTCTGTTGGCAAATTCTACATCTTCTTCAGCAAAATCCAGTTCCAATTCTATAAGGGAAGCAAAATTCAAAAGCTCTTCGCGAAGCTTTTTTATTTCTGAAGAAAAACCGCCCCGCATCTGCTGTATTGCCAGTTGGTGACTAGCAGCGCTATCGCTTGCAATAAGATCTGCAACGGCTTCTGCTTGGCTCAAATCCATCTTACCATTCAGGAATGCACGAAGTGTAAATTCACCCGCTTGTGCCATTCTGCAGCCTTTTCGAAGGCAAAGCTGAATTATTTCCTGCTGAATGTAACTGCTGCCGTGACAAGAAATTTCAACCACGTCTTCACCTGTGTAACTGTTTGGGTTTTTGAAAATGGTTGTCAATACTTCATCCAAAACCTTTTCCCCATCTTTTATATGTCCCAAATGAACAGTATGGGTTTTCTGTTTGGCAAGCTCTTTACCAGAAACGGAAGAGAAAATTGAGGAAGCAATGGTAACAGCCTGCGGTCCCGAAAGCCTTATAACAGCTATTGCTCCAGCGCCTGCCGGTGTTGCCATTGCTACTATGGTATCTGTGTGTGTCATTGGCTGCAAAGGTACGGTTAACTTTGGAAAAGATTTAAATTTAATGGAAGTTGAAATTAACACATAAAAAAAGGGTGCATAAATGCACCCTTTTTTTGTAGGCTTCTTTTTTTAATTAGTATGCAAAATTTTTGAAATTCCCACTCATAGTGATAGCAGGGCCCGACCCGGAAGTTGCGGTGATGGTAAAATTTCCGGAGATTAAACGTCCGTCCTCATTTTCAGGATTTTCTTGATTTTCTAAAATATTGATCTCTCCTTCTGAGGCATTATAGGTTACTTGATTGGTTTGATCCCGAATTACAACACTAGTTACAAAACCATTGGAAGCAACGTCATTAATAATTTTGGTGATTCCGCTTCCAAAACCTCCAGTGTTATTTAAAAAAATGCGGACAATATTGGTGTTCTCGTCAGTTATTGCTAGTGTTAATCCATTGTCACTGTAATCGCTGGAGTAAAACCCCAATCGTGATGAGTAATTGCTTCCAAATCCTCCACCGTTTATGGTTGCACTAAATTCTGCTTCAGGAGCTTCTGCGCCGCCATCGCCGTCATCTTTTTTGGAACAGGAAATAATCAATACTGATAGGAAAAGAATGCTAAATGTTTTAAGGGTTTTCATGTGTTTGGTTTTTAGTTAATGTTAATAATAGAGTTAAATTAACAACACATCGCAACCATTAAATTATGTCATCATTATTAAGAAAAAAAACCGCCCAAATGGCGGTTTTTTTGATTCTGTTATTCTAATTATATAAGGCTTAAAACAATTTAATTGTTCAACATTACGGGCATTACAAGCATAGTCACATTTTCGCCTTCATCCAAGCCATCAACAGGGGTAAGAATTCCTGCACGATTAGGCAAGCTCATTTCCAAAGAAACCTCATCACTAGTTAGATTGTTCAGCATTTCGGTAAGGAAACGGCTATTGAAGCCTATTTGCATATCATCGCCTTGGTAATCGCAAGTGAGGCGCTCTTCGGCTTTGTTGCTGTAATCAATATCTTCTGCTGAAATATTCAGTTCGGCACCTGCAATCTTTAAACGGATTTGGTGGGTGGTTTTGCTGGAAAAGATAGAAACACGACGAACGGAATTCAAAAACTGGTTTCTGTCGATAACCAATTTGTTTGGGTTCTCTTTCGGAATAACCGCTTCGTAATTAGGGTATTTTCCATCGATTAAGCGGCAAACCATTTCGGTGTTTTCAAAAATGAATTTGGCATTGCTGTCGTTATACTCAATGGTAACATCTTCCTCGCTTCCGGCAAGAATACTTTTTAAAAGCGTTAATGGCTTTTTCGGCATAATAAATTCTGCAGTTTGAGAAGCGCTGATGTCGTCACGGGTATATTTTACCAATTTGTGTGCATCGGTTGCCACAAAGACCAAATTATCTGTTGAAAATTGAAAAAAGACACCGCTCATAACAGGGCGTAAATCGTCGTTTCCAGACGCAAAAATAGTTTTACTGATTGCGGTTGCCAATATATCTCCCTGCACCACGGTGGAAGAAGGATCTTTCAATTCCACAGCATTTGGAAATTCTTCGCCACTAGCATATGCAAGCGCATATTTACCGTGATTACTGCTAATTTCAATGGTATTATTGTCTTCAACAGTAAAGGTTAAAGGTTGCTCTGGAAAGGTTTTTAATGTTTCCAGTAAAAGTCTTGCGGGAATGCAAACCATTCCTTTTTCTGTGCTTTCCACTTCTAGTTTGGAGGAAATAGTAGTTTCCAAATCGGAAGCTGAAACGGTAAGGGATTTTCCATCCAAATTGAACAGAAAATTATCTAAAATTGGAAGCGTATTATTGTTGTTGATAATACCGCCCAAAACTTGCAGTTGTTTTAATAAATACGAACTCGATACGATGAATTTCATTGAATATTTATTTTTTTAATCAGAATAATGATAAATGCCTTGTTTTTAGCATACCTACAAATATATTTCAATTGAAGTGTTTGTTAAAACAAACTTATCAACATTTAGCGGGTGTACCTGCGTTTGCGGTAGTAGCTAAAACCGATTCCGAAAAGCGCAAGTAATCCCAACGGTAACAAGAGGTTAAGTACTTGCCACTTTGTTCTTTGCTCAACTGTTTTTTGTGGATCGAGAAACGGCACCGCAATTTGTTGGGTTCGAATGTTTATAAGTCCGCTATCATCTAAAAGGTAATTAACGGTATTCAGCAGAAATTCCTTGTTTCCATAGAATTGATTGGTCATTTTATCGAAGCCAAGTTCGAGCGGACGATTGCCCTGTAATTGGTTTTTTATGATGTCTCCATCGCTTATAACAACCATTTTTGAGGGTTTACCTTCATCCCTATTTTCCACACCGTTTAACTTAATAGGCTTTACCCGATTTTTATAAGCCGATGTAAAATTTCCTTCCAACAAAACCGCTAATGGAATTTCGCCGCCATTATATTCATTGGGGTCCGGGCCTTCATTGACTACCTGTAAATTCTTTGGGATTTCAACATCAAAATCAATAGGGAAGGGGAGTCCCACAATTTTCGATATAGGTGAAGTAGAAAGCAGAACCGTTTTCTTAATATTATTTGGAAGCGTATCAATCGCGCTGGCATAATCAAATTTCACAGCTTCAATGTTTGAAACTATGGGGTGGTTGTTTGCACTGCTGCTCAACGGGCTAAAGAACCAAGGATAGCGATTGTATTGGGCTTCGCGTTCGTCACCGCTTGCAAGCACGATAGGGGCGGAGTATACGTCTTTCACCAAATTTGGATTGATACGGATGCCGTATTTAAAGAAGAAATCATTCAAGTTTAAATCCTTTCCGAAAGCAAATGTATTTCCGGAAATAGTATCGAGTTGCATTTGAGTGGCATCCAGCAGCCATAGTGACTTGCCACCGTTCATTATATATTGGTCCAGCACATATTTTTCTGCATCGCTAAAGGCTTGTGTGGGTTGAGCCGCAACAATCATATCGAAACCTTCCAGGGCCTTAAAGGTTTTTTCGGGGTTTGTAGCAACCGAATCCAGTGTAAATGGGGCAATAAAATAATAGTCGCGAAGTGTTGCAAAAAAGTCGGCAATGTAACGGTCGTCATATTCACCATTGCCTTTTAAAACGGCTATTTTTTTTGACTTTTCCGTTGCTAATTTCTTAAAACCGTCTGCAAATGCATATTGTAAATTTTGCAGAGAACTGTTTACGCGTTCTTCGGAAGTGGCGCCAAGTTGGTTTTTCAGTAACGGAATTTTGACCGATTTACCATTGTGATGCGCCAATGCCCACGGATAAACGAGTTCGGTACTTTGCTTTCCGCTTTCGGTTACGGAAACCTGTGCGGGGGTCAATCCGAATTTTTCAAATTGTGATCGGAATGCTTCGTTGCCTTTTTCTGTTGGGTCTATAAATTCAAATTTTATATTGTCGTTATAGGCCGAAAATTCGTCTAAAAGTTGTTCAGTTTCACTTTGAAGTCTTCGGAATTCCGGCGGAAAATTTCCTTTCAGAAATACATCTACTATCAATGGGGAGTCTACTTGATCAACAATTTGTTTTGCTTCTTCTGAAAGGGTAAAACGTTTATCCTGTGTGAGATCAAAGCGTTTGTAGAAATAATTTCCGAATAGGTTTAGAATTACTAATCCAAAAATTAATAATAGGAACGGCTTAATATTTTTGATTTTGTTTTTCAAATTATAATTCTGTACAGAAATCATTGTAATAATCAGCAATCTTCTTTATATCTTGAGCAATATATTCTTTAGACTTTAATTTTTTCATTAACCCTGAACAATCACCAAAATACTCTTCTCTTTTTTTTCTAATTACCATTTTTAAGTCCTCAACTAAATCTGAGCCTTTCTTTTTAATATAATAATGTGATTTTTTATAACTGTATGAGCCTCCAACATGCATAAATTGCCCATTAATAGATGTAAAATATCCGTTATTAGCGGGAGGGCCATTTATATAATCTTCTCTCTCAAGTTGCCTTTTTGTTTTTTGAGTAGAAAAGGATTCAATATATTTTGCATAAGCAATTAACTCACCTTCAGAAAGAACGATTAAAAGTTCAGGTTTTTTATCAATAAAAACATATTCATAAATGTCATATGGTTTTTCATTGAAAGAGATTCTTTTTACATCATAACCATCAAATGTGTCTGGTTCATCATCAAGATTCATTCGGAATTCGATTTTTAATTTTTGAGTAATGTCTGCATATCCTTCAAATGAAGATCCATCTAAAAATGTTACGGTTGCAGATTTTGGTTGAGCCCAAGCAACTGTTGCGACTACCAAAAAAAATAAAAAAATATAATCCTTTCTCATTTTCTTTTCAACTTAAAAATAGTCAACCCAATAAAAAATACGGTAACGCTCAAAAAGTAAACTAAATCTCGCGTATCCAAAACCCCACGCGCCACGCTGTCAAAATGTGCTTTCATACCTAGTTCCGCAATATCGAAACGCGAAGATGAAAAGCCCTCAAAACCGTAATAAAGTGCAAAACAAAGAAAAACGGCAATTATAAAAGCCACGATTTGGTTTTGCGAAAGTGTTGAAGCAAAGATCCCGATGGAAGTATATGCAAACACCAAAAATAGCAGTCCGATGTAGGAACCAAGGGTACTGCCCACATCCCAATTACCGGGCGGATTGCCCAAGGCTGCTATGGTGAAAATGTATAATATGGTTGGGATTAGTGCGATTACAATTAGAATGACTGCTCCGAAATATTTTCCCAAAACTATCTGCTTTAGTGAAATGGGTTTTGTGAGCAGAAGCTCCAAGGTACCCATTTTCATTTCGTCGCTAAAAGCCCGCATACAGACGGCGGGAATTAAGAATAGCAATACCCACGGGGCAAGTTCAAAATAGGGGGAAAGGTCTGCAAAGCCAGAATCTAGAATGTTGAAATTTCCATTAAAAACCCACAAAAACAACCCATTGATCAGTAAAAAAACAGCAATCACCAAATACCCAATGGTACTTGAAAAGAAGGCGTTTATTTCTCGTTTTATAATGGTGACCATTTTTTTATTTTAATGAGTGAAGCGTATCTACGCTCCAAGCCTCAGCTTTTTGTTTAAACATAGGTTTTGTAATACTCCACACTTCTTTGAAAAGCTCACTATTTCTATAATTTTCCAAATCACTTTCATCATTCCAACGGCTGTAAGTGAAAAAGATTGTTTCGTTATTTTTATCGTTGTAAAGTTCCAAAAATTCGCAACCGGGAAAAGTGCGTATTTTTTCTTTTACGGTTTCAAAATTAGCCAGAAAAGCAGGAATGTTTTCTTTTTTGAACTCCATTTTTACAATTCTTGTAAACATTTCTATTTTATTTTTTATATAAAATTTACCGTGATTGTGTCTCTAAACTCTAATCCGAAAAGGCTTGAAGCACCCCCCACGGAAGTGGGGTTGCTTTTATAAACAGCCAATTCCAAAAACTGTGATGAATTCCAGAGCGCCAATCTTTTTCCGTCCTCTTCCCGTTTTTCAGGAGGTTGTTCAAAGTTGATGGCATCACTATAATGAGTGTGGACCTTATTAAATTTCTCGGAGCGGGCATTGATTATAAATTCCCGTCCTTTCCCAATAGTTTCAAATAATTTTTTTGAAATATTACTGATTACGTTTCCGTAGTTGTCAATATAAATTATATTACCAATTATTTGGTTCTCTTGGTTATTGACTACTGGGCGGATACCCGTCAATTCCTTAATTTCAGTAATTGTTTTCCCAATTACCTCCAATGTTCCACCCCGAGCAATGTGGCCAGCAACTTTCACAAATACATCCAATACAGGAAAATTGCTGATTATGCGATCGTGAATATTTATCTCAACAATTTTTTCGGGACGAATTTCCGAGGTTAGCATGGAGATTATGCCGTTGTCTGCACATACAAAATAATGGTTGTCCATATAAACCGCAATGTGTTTATTTTCAGGGTTTAACTCAGAATCTACCCCTATTACGTGAATGCTTCCTTGGGGAAAACTTTTATATGCGTTTTGAATAATATAGGCAGCTTCGTGCAGATGAAATGGGGAAACTTGGTGTGAGATATCAACAATCCTAGCATCTGCCATTTCGGTGTATATAGCTCCCTTTACTGCGCCAACAAAGTGATCTTTCTCGCCAAAGTCGGTAGTAAGTGTAATTACGGGCATAAATGTATTGTTGATATTTTCTTAAAAGAATTACCACAAAAATAGGTTACTTTTGTTAGTAGCAAAACTATTTTTTGCATATTCCAAATAATCAAAAAGCACGCCTTTTGAACGAACTTATCATCGAACTTACAGAGATCAGTCCAAGGGAATTCTTCGGACTTGAAAATGCTAATATTGACCTTCTTAAAAAATATTTTCCAAAACTGAAAATTGTAGCCCGCGGCAATAAAATTAAGGCCTATGGAGATGAAGATGTTTTGGAAGAGTTTGACAGGCGTATTACTATGTTGCTCGAACAATACTTGAAATACAATAAAATTGACGAAAATGTTATTGAGCGTGTGTTGTTGAGCCGCAGCAAGGAAGATTATGAGACCCCAGAATTTAATAGCAAAGAAGTTATAGTACACGGGGTGAGTGGAAAACCTGTAAAAGCCCAAACAGCAAATCAGCGAAAATTGGTTGAACTGATGCGCAAAAATGATATGGTTTTTGCAGTTGGACCGGCCGGAACAGGAAAAACATATACAGGCGTTGCACTGGCTGTAAAAGCGCTAAAAGACAAAGAAGTAAAAAGAATAATTTTAACTAGGCCTGCAGTAGAAGCTGGAGAAAATTTAGGATTTCTTCCGGGAGATTTAAAAGAAAAGCTCGATCCGTACATGCAGCCCCTGTACGATGCTCTTCGCGATATGATACCTGCTGAAAAGCTTGCATCTCATATTGAAACAGGGGTTATTCAAATTGCGCC
>TARA_R110002012_G_scaffold99480_1_pt1 | contig 12472 bp, 13 predicted proteins | sample TARA_R110002012 | Tara Oceans TARA_R110002012 (sample SAMEA4396515) | marine metagenome | biome: Westerlies Biome; feature: [DCM] deep chlorophyll maximum layer (ENVO:01000326); material: water (ENVO:00002006), including particulate matter (ENVO:01000060) such as... | depth 40 m
AAACCACCCCACTTAGCTCCTTCCCAAGCAAGCTTACCAACTGTTCTAACTTTAGCTACAGGAACAACCCAGCCTACAGGATCAGCAATCATACCTCCTATATAAGTAGCAGTAATACCGGCCCCATATTTCTTCTCAAGGGCTTTTAATAGTTCCTTATCATCTTGCATACCTTCTTCGGCTATGCCCATGAATTGTAAGACACCTCTGCCTGTATCAGACAAGCCTAACCATGCAGCATGAGCATACGCTTCTGCTTCTGTATAGTCTTCTGCTTCTTGTTGTATAGAAGGTATTGAACTATTTTCCAAGAAGGTGTTTAAACTAAAACCAGAAGTTTCTAAGTGATCCTTTAAATTAAAACCAGTAGATACATCAGGAGATACATCAGTATATACACTATCTGTATCTACTGTTTGTTCACTATTTTCTTGTAAAAAAGTATTGAGATTAAATCCTGCCATTATTTAAAAGCAGCCTCCAATAATTTTCGTACTTCTTCTCTTCTATCACTTGGTAGTGTATTAAGCTCTTGATTTAGGTATGCATCAATAGCTTGCCTACGTTGTCGTAAAGAAGGTGATGTTGTTAATTCTCTTATCTGTTGAAGCATAGAAGATACAGAACTTTCTTGATCTTTAGTAAGAGTTAAGTCTGTTAAAGAAGGGGCTGCATCATCACTACCTATCAAACCCCATAAGGTAGAAAAGTTACTTCTATCTCTTGCTTCTGCTGCTTCCATAGGAATAGCTGCATTTAAAGCAGTTCCTTCAGAACCTCCTCCTCTAAGAATGTCGTATATTTCTGTTCCACCCATTCCTGGTATTGTATTTCCAACTAAGTCTTTTCTAAGAGTACCTTCTGCTAACAGAGCTTTGTGATTATCTGTTAAGTAAAGCTTATAAGAACTTAATTTTCTCATGGCGTTTGAAGTTGCTTTTTTTATCTGTGATGAAGTAGGTCTTCCTTCTATATTCATTTTACTTAATTCATGTTGTCTCATTATACTTAATTCAGGAGGTTTTTTCCCTTTAGGATTTCGTTGAGTCCATTCATGTATAACATGCCATGCATCAGAAGCATCAGAATGTCTCCTTCTAAGTGTTTTCTCTGTTTGACTTAAACCAGCCGACCTATATAGTTTACCTATTATATTTATACTACCTTCTGGAGCTTTATCTCCAAAAGTATATCTTCCTCCACCTTTGGCTATATCTTTTCTTATATTAGTTAGAAGATTAGGATTATTATTAGCATACTTAATAAGACTATTTTTTACTGCATTCCAAGACTCTCCTTGTTCTTCAGTACCTGCAAACCTATCCGCTAATAGAGATGCAGAGCCTTCAATTATCTTTGCATTCTTAGCTTTGTTAAAAGCAGCTATGGCTAGTCTTTCATTCTTAGCATACTTATGCCTAGCCTGTTGTTCAGCCCAAGGTTTTAATCCTTCATTAAGTCCTTCTAAGAACGATCCTGCTATATCTGACATTACTCTTCTCCCATACTAAGAAAGCTTCCAATTACAGGGTCTTGTTTTACTTCTTCTAAAATCATATTCTCCTCATCAGCTTCCATTGTTGCATCTTCCATAATACTAGCATAAGCTTCTGGTCTTAAATCTTCCATAACTTCTAGTACTGTTTGAGAATCAATTTCATCATCATCAGTATCATTAAAAATACTGGCTTCAACTCCTTGTTCTTGAGCATCTGCTACCAGATTAAACATTAAAGGAATAACTAAAAGTTCACTAACATCTACTGAAAACAATCCTTCAGTATATCCAAAGAAAGTTACTGCTCTTGCTATACTTTCCGTAGGTACACCAGCATATAAAAGAGCTTGAATATCTTCTTGTTTCTCTTCTATTGTATCTATTAAGTATACAAAAGCATCTGTAGGCTTATCATAAACAGCAGGATTTTCCCAAGGATATGCGCCCAATGTACCCTTTGTATCGTCTTTTAATTTACCAGTAAGACTTCCTCCTGGTGCGCTGGATGCAAAAGGAAGTCTATTATCTTCTTCATCTCCCATTAGCTTATCTAATTCAGTTAAAGCCTTTTCATCAGGATCAAAAGGAAGCTGTTTACTTTTAAAGTCTTTTATATTTTTCTTATCTTGTTCTACTAATTGTTGAACTTCTTCCATACCTCCTTCAAAACGAGAGAAGACAAGAGAGTATATCTCATTCATCTCTTCACTAGCCATACCTTGTAAAGAAGTATCTTTTGATACCTCTTCTTTCTTTGTAGGTATGAATCCGTTTTGAGTTAGGCCAGCTTCAGTCTGTTCAGTTGCCATGTTTTTTCAACCCTTTTAACTTTTGTATTCATCCATGCCTTAATTAATTTTTTAAGGATAGGCTTGTCTTTGATAAAGTGAGCAAACTTTTTTCCTCGTTTTTTATACAAACGATTAAACCATTTAGGTGCTTCTCTTTCTAACCACCATCTAAATTTATATACTTCTGGAGCATCATTACCATATACTTCTCTAGCTACCCAACATCCTATAATAGCACCTGCTATACTTCCTATTGTTTTAAAGATAGCTGCTGATTTAGATGCTTTTTGAGCAGACCTAGCTATGGCTGCTTGTTGAGCTAATGCTGCTGCTTGTACTGCTCTATCTAAATCTCTCTCTGTAGAATCATATAACATTTGTGCGTCATCTCTACGTTTTTGCCAGAGAGCATTATATTCCATACTTCGTAATCCTAATTCTGATTGAGCAGCATAAGAATTAGCTAACATCTGATTTGAATTTTGTATTGTTGCTACTGACTGATACCATTTAGTATTGGCTGCTCTTATATTAGCAGAAGTATTAACATTAAAAGTATCCCTTGATAGTTTTTGAGCTTCATAAAATTCTGTCATTGAATTTCTTTGTCTTGCATTATCCCTTTCAATAGCTTCAACTCTATTAGCATTCATGTTAGCTACTGATGTATCAAGATTAGCAAAGAAAGTATCAACATCATTTTTAGTTTTAGCATTAAAATGTGAAGCTGCATTAACAGCAGCAGCATCCGTAAATAATTTTTGAGAATACATTTGAAAACTTAGTTCTGATCCTCGTTGTCTGCTTGTTAAGTTTCCTAGATCAATACTTAATGCATTCTTAGCATTATTAACAGAAGCAGTAAGTCTTGCATCTAGATTTTGTCCTTCTAGTGCAGCCAGATTATTTGCATTTGTTATAACTGCTTGTTGTCTATTAGTTAAATTTAATTCTTGTAGACGCCTATAAGATTCTGCATCTGCTTTAGCAATATCAATACCAGATTCTTGTAAGGCTAAAGTACGAGCAGCGGTAGCCATCGAAGAAGCTCCTAAACCTCTCTTTAATGAATAAGCATCTGCTGCTCTTGCTGCACCAGAAGCCCAAGCTGGTAATGGTTGCCCATCTTGAATTGTTTTTCCTAGCTCTCCTAATTGAAATTGTACAGTGGCTTTCTCATCCATTTCAGAAGTAGCAGCAATAGCTAACTTATTATCCAATGTTCCTTGAGATGCTTCTACAATTGCCGAAGGACCACCTACAATTTGAGCAGGGTCTACCTCTCCTATATCTCCTATAGCAGCAGCAGTATATTGTCCTAGTTCAGGACGGGTATCTGAAGGTCTTGCTGCAATAGCTCCTGTATCTGTTCGGGCTTGAGCAGCTACTAAATCTTCTTGTGGTGTAACTTGTAATCCTTCTTCTGAAATAATTTCTTGCCCTGTCCTTGTCTGCATTTCAGGAGCAACTCTCATTTCAGGTACAGGTGGTAAAGCAGGGATACCTAAACGACCTTCTGCTTCAGCCCTTCTTACTTGTTCTGAACCTCCTTCAAATTCAGTAGGATCATACCCAGGAATTATATATGTTGGTCCTCCTCCATATGCTCCACTTCCTCCTGCACCACCACCTCTTAATCTAGCAGCAGTATTTAAATTTACATTAACAGCTTGAGCAGCTTCTCCAAATGTTCTATATCTACCAGGAGAAATATTACCTGTTCCAAAAACATCTCTAACTTGCCATCCAGGTTGATCTTCACCTACTTGATATTGTGATATGATAGGATCGAATCCTGATTGTGGAGTTCCTGATCCAACAATATTAGGGTTTCTACCTTTTACCCAATCTATTAATTCTGGGCTTCCAGGTGTTCTAGAAGTTAAACCTGTAAACCCTGGAATATCTTGAAGGGTTGCCCATGAAGATGATCCTGTATTAGAAGCAGGACCGCCTTGTATAAATTGACCAGTTCCATAAGGACTATCTTTCGGTAGGTTAGAATATGTTACCATTATTTATTCCTTTAGTGTATCCTCTGTTGTTCTTCTCTTAGTTCTAAATATATATTTGTAACATCTAAACATGATTTACATTTGTATATTTGTCCTGTTTTATCATCTAAACCTTCATGATAAAATCCATAAATATTATTACACGAAAATATCTTTCTATTTTTTTCTAATGGATACCTACAATACCAACTCATATCCATTAATTCTTTTCCTATATACTCTATATTTCTTTTTTTAATTGTATCATAATTATATTCATTATCATAAAAAGGTCTTCTTAAATTAGATTTATGAGGCCATGCTGTAGTATGAAAGATACTATCTATTTCACTAGATAAAGGATTGTTACTTAGTGAAATATTACATTCATCCTCTATATTAATTTTTCTTTTATTTCTAAATATCCAATCAGATACATTATAAAGTTTGTTTGCATATACCTCTGAATCATCTTTTAGTTCTCTTTTATTTCTCCATTTATTTTTATCTGCATATGAATAAAATTTAGGAGAAAGAATATTAATATCCCCTGTATAAGTATTATCAGAATTTGTAGTTTTTGCTAATAGTCCTCCTATAAAATAATAATATATATCATCTGGTATTAACTTATATTTTAGAACAAATTGTTCTTCTTCAGATGTTGTTATATTAAGAAATTGTGTTATAGAAAATATTTGTCTTACATCTATTGTACTTTCAGAATAATGGAAGTCTCTAAAATTCTTTTTCATATAAGGTACAATTTTTCTTAATGCTAGTGCTTCTGCTTTATACCTTTTAATATTATTTGGACCCTCATTATTTTTTATATGTATATGATGAGCATATATTTTTTCATCTGTTTCTTTTAGTACTTGTTTTAATACAGCAACAGAATCAATACCTCCAGATAACATCACAACACTTGAAGGTTCTTTTAATAAACTATCTTGCGGCACTTGAACCAAAATAGAAACTTACTATAGCTGCTAATGTATGTATGTATGCAGGTGCTAATGCAATACCATCGATAGCTTTCCAAAGAACCTTATCTGATTGTTCCCATATAAGAGGTAGACTCCATTCACCACTTTCAGTTACGGATACTACAACAGGTATACCAAAGAAAGGAGCAGTAAATGGAATTATAACAATACAACCAACACAAATTAAAGCTATAAGGCGTCTAGTAAAAGCAAACTGTCTATCCTTTAAACCATGCTCACGGGCAGCAGATACTGCTTTCTGTTGTTGTGCCATAGCAGCAATCATCATACGATGTTGTTCTGCTTTGGCTTTCATAATCTGTCCTATCATAGTAGTTACAAACCCCATAATAGAACCACCCAATAATGTCATTACAAGTTGCATAAGCTAATCCTTATTTCTTTTCTGGTTTTGGTTTTCTATTATCTGGCTTGAGATATTTATCTCCCATAATAAATCCATGAAAGTTATCTTTTAGAAATGTGTGTACTGTCTCTATTGGAATAGACCAGCCCATATGGGTTACTGCCTGGAAACCAGCAGCCGATACTCTTGATGGAACACCAATCATTTCATATTTGTTACGTACATCAGAGTACGCAAACAATGCGCCACCTGAATTACCAAAGATAATAGGAGCAGTTGCTAATTGATAACGATAACCATTAATAACTTGTTCAGCAAAAGCCATCTCACCACTTGTCATGGAAGGTGGATAGCCTAGTCCTGCACCTACAGCCCATACAGTCTGTCCTAGCTTTGGATACTCATCCTTTGGTAACATATGTGCTATACGTTTAACACCACGTTCCGTATCCCGTAGTCGTAAAAGAGCTAAGTCTCTCTGTTGATCATGCGCTACGATATCTGCTATGCGTCCACGAGTACCTACTGAACGGGAACAACGTACATAATCAAACCAGAATGCAGTGACAGGCTCTCTGGTTTCTCTCTTAACCTTCTTACCCTTCATGCCATCCCATACTTCTCTTATCGTAATCTGATCACTAATCACATGGTAGTTAGTTAGAATGTATGATTCCCATTTGCCCTCATGCTGCTTTGAATAAAGAACTGTACCAGAACCAGAGGTATTAATACGTACTGCTGTGTCTAACATTTCTTCATGTTGTGGCCCACAGTTTGCCGCTAAAGTAACGGATATGCTAGAAAATAATAGTAGACTAGCAAACAACGTAGTTTTAATATTCTTTAGAAAGTTCTGTTTCATGTCAATTCCTTTTATTAAATAGCTCAAAGAGTGTTTGAACTTTATCTTCAAGTACTTTTACACGTACTAATATTTCTGCTCTGAAGGCTATTGCTACCGCTCCTATTGCTATTACTCCAGATAGAATAGGCCATATATCTACTACTTGTTCCATTATATATTTCTATACTGGCAATGCTGGAAGGCTTTGTGCTTCCAGACGCTCATTTAATTTCTTAGAAAATCCCGGCAGCATCTCTTCAGCCACTTTCTTCATTGTTTCAAACATAGCCCTCTGTTGCCAAATAGCACCATTGGCTAACTTGATCCACGGTTGAACCACAATGAAATCATTCTCGCTAGATAGAACACCAATATCTTTTAACTTGGCATCATTTCTTTCTATAAAGTTGTCCCACTCTGTCTCAATAACACCAGCAGGATTAATCTCTTTATCTTTATGCCCAACAAGATCGAGTTGTCGAATGAGCATAGCATCGTCTTCTGTATCTATTGCGGCAATTGTTGTGTTTGTTAAGTGGAGTTCACCATTTCCTTTTAAAATAAGTTGAGTAGCGGCATTGTTTTCAACCACAAATAAATTAGAACTTGTTGAATGACCAGCAAGACCTGTCCCAGATTTCTTAAAGCAGGTAATATGAAAATGTCCGTTTGAAGTTGCAGTATCTCCTGATAAATCATTAGTACAAGTTGCATGAAATATAAATGCTTGGTCACCTTCGGTGTAACTTCGCATCAAAATACCACCTTCAATTGAACTAGTTTTTCTTGCTACAAAATAGGTGTCTGTTTCAGCTTCGTCTGTAACACCGTGAGCAACATCTGAAGATTTTAATTCAAAAATTTCGTTATCCTCTGCACCCTGATTAATACATAGTCCAGCATTCATATAGGCGGCTGAAGTATCATTAAAATATACTTCATCCCCATCAAAACGATGTCTATCAGTGCCACCTGTTGCTACGCCTATTATGCTACCTGCACCTGGAAAATATAGACCCGTTCCTAAATCTCCTACATTAGTAAGTGTAGGTAGAGAAGATGTTCCATCTCCTACAGCCAAAGCTTTATTTAATAGTAACCCATCATCAGGATCATGCGTAAGAGTTACATCCTGATCATTACCAAAATATATTATACCGCCATCTGCTAGATATAAATCGGACCACTCTGCTGATGCTGTACCTAATGAATCCCCGTCAGCAGAAGCAGGATCAGAACCGCCAATATAAGTTTTTAATCTGGAAGCTGCTGTTTTTCTTATCGTACCTCCTGCACCATCATCCATTAAGAATAAATCAGCATCCGCAATAGCTCCACCTATATCCGTAGCACCTGTAAATACAGTAGTAGCTAGTTTAGCAGTTGTTATGGTAGCATCAGTAGGTGTACCTATATCAAGCTTCTCACCAAAGGCGACTATAAAGACTGAATCACCACTCGTAGGTGCAGTTGTAAAAGTAATCTGTGATCCGCTTACAGTATAGTCAGTAACTGGTTGCTGTATTACACCATTCAGACTTACTAATAATGTTTCTGCACGTACAGGAGTTATAGCATTGCTATTAGCAGTCAGATTAAAAGCAGTAGTAGAACCATTAAATCCTGATAGACTATCTAACTTATTATAATTTCCTGTAAGTGGGCTTTTACCTATATATGGCATACTTTATTCCTTCTTATTTTATCTTACTAGCTTCATCTCGTTCTGCCCTATTCTTATAATCATCTCTGGCTAAAAGTGCATTAATTAAACCATCATCGGTAGCTGGCATGGTTTCAACAGAATCATCAGATTTAAGGACTGTTGTTGCTTGAGCAGCCATACGTTTCTTACAATTGTTTGTTTTACCAGCAACGGCTTGCTGCACCCAATCATCAATATCTAACAGATCGTTAAGGAGAATTTTCTCATTAAGATCATTAATTTCTACGGTAACTGTTAACGCCATAATTTTTTCCTTTCTATGTAAGCAAACAAATGCTTAAATATGATGCAGTTTCAATATCTGTCTGTGAAGCACCATCGGCTTGATATAGGGCAATCTTTACAGTATCGCTAGCATCCATATCAATTATTGTATTTGCCTCAAAATGAAATGATGCATCGTCTAACTCTTGCATGTATGGCGGCTGGTAACGAGCAAAATAGAGTGTACGGTTACTGGCTATAACATATAGTGAATAGAAAGTTGCATCTTTATCTATATCATCAAGACCTATATAAGCTAACACAAGATACTTTCCAGTTACGGGAGCAGTAAAAGATGGCGTTGAAAAATCGCTGTTAATGTCAAAGATTTCTGTACCCCATGCAACATCAGTTGTTGTATTACTGCCACCTTGATTAGTAAGTTTAGAAGGTATTGTAGCTAAGAGACATGGCTGTAACGGCTTTGTTATCGCACCTATCTCATCAAATACCATATGTGCAGTAGTACCAACTGCTGATCCTAAACCAATCTTTAGGTCATCATCTGTATCATCTAGCCCGATATAATAATCTTGTGCATTACCATCAAATACAATAGATGTATCTTCAGCACCCGCATCTCCGATAGTTAGTGTAGGTGTACTACCAGAAATAACCATATCAGAAGAGGTGTCTAATCCATTTACTGTAACTTTTGTTACCGACATATTCTATTTCCTTTTATTATACATCCGTTGCAGAAGAAAACGTATCCAATGTTTTTAGTTTAGCATACGCATCTGCTGGACTTGCACCATCACTCACTGCATAGTCAAATTTAAATTTGTCTACAGCAGGAGCAGATACTCGTACTGGTGCATGTTTAGTCTCAACACCCTCATCATTTGTTGTAGTTAAACCTTCACGAGCTTCAGAATCTTTATAGACGGCTACGTCTACCATCATAAACCAATCATCTACATCATCCTTTTTGCAAACTCTAACATCAGTCACACGAACATACCCATCTGCATGTTCGATTCCTCCCGGCAAAGGTATGTTCATTTGTAAAGCCATTTTATTTCTCCTTTAATTTAATAGTTCATTGTTAGACAATAGTTTAATATCGTTCTTGTCTAATATTTGGTTTGCTTTATCTTCACCTACTGCTTCTACTGCTAATTCATAAACTGCATTAAGAAGATTCTCATGCTTCTCATATTGCTGCCAGATAGCACCATTATGTAATCGTTGCATTCCTGTAATACTAATAAAATAATTGGGAGTACCGTCTTCTTCTCTACCAACAAGTTCCATATCAGCAAGTTTTTCATGGTTATATGCAATAAACTTATCAAATTTACTGTCTATAACTCCATTGCCATGTGATAAATCTAAGGCTCTTGTGATGTGAGCATCCTCGTAGGCATCGTATGCACCTTGATCAGCACCATCATAATAAATATCACCATCACCTTTCACTAGAAATTTTGCATTGCCACCGTTGCGAACCGAAAGCATATTATCATTAGCGCTCGGAACTGCTCTACTAGTACCGCCATCTGTTTTATAGGCATCTATCTGTATTGTTCCTACTCCACTTGTTGAAGTGGCAGTATTAGCCTCTCCAGAATTACCACGCAAAACTATTCCGCCTGTAGTTTCACTAAATCCTTCAATAAGCGCATTTCCTGCTGAACTATCTCCTTTAGAAATGTGGAGATAAGTATCTGCCTCAAGAACACCAGTAAAGGGGTGAGCAATATCAGAAGATTTTAATGCAAATATTTGATTGTCGGCAGACCCTTGATTTATAGTAACACCAGTAGTCATATCACCATTTGAACTGTCACTCAACATTACCGCACCATTATTAGTCCATAGCTGCCTTAAAGTACCTTGAGATGCAACTCTAATAACGCCTGAATCTGTCGCATCGTGGTAAAAACCAGTATCTAAATCCCCTGTCCAAGCTATAGTAGGCTGTGCGACTGTTCCATGATCTTGAAGTACTACTTGAGTAGTAGCAGAAGAAGCAGCAAGTAATAATGCATTTACTGCCGATCCATTCTTAAAAATTGTAAAAACCATTGACGCATCTTCTGCCCCGTCATTTACAGTATCAAGATTGATACGAATAGAACCATGAGTGTCTATAGTTCCAGCATCATTCTTACCTGTCCAATTGATTTGACCAAGTTCATCTCCATCAGCAGGAGAAGAAGAATTTCTATATAAATTAAGAACTGGGCCTTCGCCAGCACCAGCATCTGCACTAGTTAAAGTTAGTCCTGTATCAGCAACATGGGTTAATGTTACATCTTGATCATTACCAAAATAGATTATGCCGCCATCAGCAAGATACAAATCAGACCATTCAAGTGAGGCCGTACCCAACGAATCTCCATCAGCAGAAGCAGGATCAGAGCCGCCAGCATATGTCTTTAATCTTGAAGCGGCTGTTTTTCTTATTGTTCCACCTGCTCCATCATCTACTAGAAACAGGTCAGCATCAGCAATATTTGCACCAATATCTGTCTGCCCTGTAAGAATAGTGCTGGATAGATCAGATGCTGTTATTGTTCTATTTGGTATAGGTCCAATATAAGGCATATTATGTTATCTCCATAATCGAAAGGACTACATCCGTAGATGCTCCTGCTGTCACTGATAATGTATCTGTAGTTTCCATTACAATCTTATTACCAGACATTAATTCTAATGAACTATTTCCCGGTATACTTACACTTGTAACAAGTTCTACTGTTTGATTAGCTTCATCATTATTTCCTGCTCTACCCGAAGTATCAGATCCTAATGAAACTGTAGCAGTAGTAGCCCCGCTTGTCGTATTACCAAGTATAAGTCCTAAAACAACTGTGGTTGTACTACCAGCAACAGTATATATTACATCCGCTGATGTCACATTTGCTTTTGTTACAACTTTAAAAGTATTAGCCATATTTATTCCCTCTTTTTAGCTAGATTATCCCAAAGCAATCGCCATAGCAACTGGGTCTTCTCCACCAGCATATGTTTTAATATCTGAAGCAGGTATTTGCTTTGTAGTTGTACCATCAATAACAATGAATGCATCAGCATCTGCTATTGTAATTGAAGATGTAGATTTTGCAGAACCATCAAGTAGATTAAGTTCAGCGGTAGTAAGGTTAGCACCATCAAGTATTTCTAATTCGGCTTCAAGGATAGCTGCTGAACCAATAGTAAATCCAGTACCAGTTACAACACCAGTAGATGTAATAGCACCAGAATCAATTGTTCCAGCAGCAGTTACATTTGCACCGCTGAATGTCAATGCAGTCGTTGTACCAGATTTAATGATCAGGTTGCCACTTGTATTAGTAGCAGAACCGAATGTTGTTCCAGCATCTTTAAAGAAGATATCACCACCGTCTGCATCTAACACAACATCGCCTACTGTGTCAACAATTAAATCACCAGTATCATTTACAATGTATGAATTAGTTCCGCCATGATACAGATTTAAATCTTCACTTGCACCTATTGTTAGTCTACCAGTAGCACTATCTCCTGTAAGATCATCAGCATCTGCATCAACATCTAATTTTAATAGACCACCAGATGTAATGTTAGAAGCACCATTATCAATGTTACCAAATCCTGAAGTTATAGAGCCGCTATCTAAGGCACCTACAGTAGTTGCGGCTGTAGTTACAAGATTAGGCATTGCAGTAATTTCATCGTCAAAGTATGCAGCTAGATCAGTTACTGCAACTTGAACCATTGTTCCATTATCATTAAATACAACTCTATCTGCATCTGCAACTGTAGTTGAAGTAGCAGATGTATCACCATCTATGATATTGAGTTCAGTAGTAGTTACTGTAGCACCGTCTAGTATCTCTAGTTCTGCTTCAGAGATACCTGCACTACCAATCGTTACTGTACCAGCAAAGGTTACGTTAGCACCACTCATTGTCATTGCAGTAGTTGGAGAAGAACCAGACTTAATTACAAGTTCACCACCTGAATTTTTGAATCCCCCGAATACAGTGCCACCATCTTTTAGAGTAA
>TARA_R110002012_G_scaffold321389_1_pt1 | contig 12466 bp, 4 predicted proteins | sample TARA_R110002012 | Tara Oceans TARA_R110002012 (sample SAMEA4396515) | marine metagenome | biome: Westerlies Biome; feature: [DCM] deep chlorophyll maximum layer (ENVO:01000326); material: water (ENVO:00002006), including particulate matter (ENVO:01000060) such as... | depth 40 m
ATGTTCGGCGTAGATATGACGGTATAGGGTCGCATACGGTGGTGAATACTGTTATTTCACCTACTGTAAAGCGCATTGGTTCTACTACAATGAATGCGGCGGCAAGTGCGACTCATACTATGGTTGCGCCGTTGCCAGCCTTGTTTAGCACAGGCGCAACACCCCCTCAAATCTCTTACTTGGCAATAGAAGGCAAAGGTATAGATCATTGGTATCGGACATTCCGAAACATGAATGAATACCTAAGCACGATGGTTGGAATCATAAGAGTGAATGGTCGCTTGGCCGAATTTAAGTCGATGACGCGTAATCCTATAAATAGTGATGACTTTGGCGAGGATTGCGTTTTTCTAAAAGACATTACGCCTTACAAAGATGTGGGGGCGTTTTACGAAGAATTTTGGGCCGAAGAAGACGACGGGGGCGGTAATGCCATTGCTACTGCTCAAGAAGTAGAAGTCGAAATCATTTGGCCGCCAAGAGACAGTCAAGGTATTTTGTTCTTTGGCGGAGGCCATACGGGGGTTGTAGCCGACATTGCGGATGGAACGGGTCGAAATTATGAAAATGAATACAAGCACTATTATTCAAAACCCATAGTTCCCGGCGTGTATAACACTGGTGCAACTATTGTAAGTGGAGGGAATAACAACTTGCCTACGACTGAAAGCCTTGGAGGTTTTGTTGGATTTCAAAATTTAGGAGATATTTCAACAGCATCCGCTATTTTAGATTTCACCGATATAAAGAATGAAGACACCATTAACGAGGCATCATTAAGAGGATTTCACCATAAAAGCGAATTGGACTCCGCAGGTAAATTGACCGACCTTTGTTTGCTTTATGCTCGTTTGAACGCAACAATTAGTGGCAGTAAAGACCAAGACGGAACGCTGTTGGTAGATGATTTGAATGATTCTCCTTTATGGGTGACTACAAATGGAACTATTACTGCTGTTAATGGCCCTGCCTACGATGCGAATAAGGATTCTGGCAGTAAAGGCTTGCCTATCGGTCACGGAGATTGCGTGGCGGCATTTGATAGCACCACTGCACCCGCAATCTACCCCTACAATGCTGTAAAGAACATTGATACTGATGATTTTACAATCAGTGCGTGGATAAAACCAACCGGCACAGGATCTTCGGCATTTTTTTCAGGGCCAGTAATTCACGGAATTAAGTCATCATTACCTTGGGGGCTACACATTGGCGGCTCAACCGGCGGAACTGATTTAGGCAACATCTACATTGGAATCACATATCCGTCTGGAGATGCAAGCAACCCTGTAAGAGTCGCATTTTTAGACACTACCGCATTGAATCGAGGAAAAATGACTTATGCAGGGGCGCAATGGATACATGTTGTTGCAGGTTTTAGAGAAGGACAACCATTTTGTTATTTGGGTAGCACAGGCGCATTGTATCAAGAAGCGGGTGGTTCGGCAAGTGCCACCAATGCCCTTGTTGATTTGTCGGCTTTTATGAAACATACAAAAGACCAACATTACAAAGGAAATTCGGCAAACAATGATGCAAGCGGTTTTCAAGTCAATCAAACTGGTTCAGCCGATCATCCGGCGGTTTTATCCAACATTGCCAATGGTAGAAGACAAACTGAAATGGTGGCAATTGGCATGGCTTTGATTGGCGCACCAGACATTGAAATTGACCCCGGCGCAGGGCATCCAGCAGTGGGCGACCCGCCAATGGTGCATTTTGGTGATGGTTCAACAACCAGTGGTTATTTTCATCAAATAGGAAATGCCGCCGATACATCAACAAGGTATTATGGAACGGTGGCTTCGTCATTAACGACGGGGGCCAATCATGCAGGCCCAATTCACTTTCAAGGTGGTTCTTTGGCAGATGTCGCAGTATTCAAAAGAGGATTGACTTTTGCGGAAGCAACGACTCTTTTTACGGGTAAAGGGGTGTGGTGATTATGACTGAAACAACCATTTACCGAAAAAAGATTTATCCTTCAAAGAACACTTCATTGGGCGGTAATACAACAGGGTATCCTCTTTCGGGTTTTTTAGCGTTTCACTTTACATATCCCGACCTTGAATACAACGATGACATTACTACATGGCAATATGGAACAAATACAAACACTTGGAAACAAGGGCTTCAAATTATCATAAAAACAGGTTTTGCTGATTCAGGGGTTGCTGTGCCAACCTCTACAACTAATTTGCTTGGAATTGATTTGGCGGCGGCGGCCACTGCCTCTTCAATGTCGTTTGATTTAGGCACTGAAAGAGCAACTCGATACATTGCCGCCCAAATTAACGCTCATCAATCGCAACAACTCTCAACCACAGGCGCAACAAAATTGCTAAAAGCCCGATATGTCCGAATGTCAAGTCGGCCTTCTTGGGATACTGATGCGCCGGTTCAAATTTCGGCAACTCAAATTGTAGTCAAGTTCACCGAACACACTTTACTTGGTGGTCGCCATTTTGAGAGAGGCTATCCTTCTGATTTGCCCCAATCGGGAACAATTGTCGTTTTGGTGTCCGGCACTGAAACCACCTACAATTATACCGCAATAAACGAGTATAACCAAAAAGGATATGCTATTTTGACTGTTTCGGGGTTGCCGAGTTATTCATCTACGGCTGTTCCGACAAATTGGACTACGGCTAAAATTACTGGCGAGCCGGAAAAACACACTATTGTATTTTCATGGAATCGAAATAGGACTGGCGAAGATGGTTCGACCGGTGCGGCTGATTCAAACACCGACATTTATTGGAGTCCAGCAAACATGGGGCCGGTGGTTCAAGGCGTTGGCGGCGTTCCTTTATGGAGATTGATTGCGAAGCCGATGGATGGTGGCAATATGGCTTTACCCTCGCCTAATCGAGTGTATAGAGGCGGAGGGGGGAAAGCAGGTGTCACCGAGGCAAGCGGGGGCGGTTATTGTCGCTTCTCTATCGAAGGTCTAAATTCTTGTTATTCACCTCCTGTTCCTTCACCAGACTACAACATTACAGAAGCAACAATTGAAGGGATTGTCGAACCGGGTCAAGCAATAGTCACCAATGACGATCCATTGCACATCGAGCCGCTTGAGTATGGTTCAACTATGCGGGCAAAAACATCAATTGTTCAGTATGAAAATGGCTACACTTCAAATTTCAATAGCGTTGAAAATACAATTGGTTCTTCAGGCAATAAATTAGGTAATGCCAATGTTTTTCACGACGACAACACCAAGAATAAAGGTTTGAGGTCTTCGGTTTCAAACCTCATGTATGCTCGGCCATTCCGTTTGACAGATACGCTCAATACAAACACTGTTGAAGACATGTTAATCTCAAATGAAGAAAAGGTCTTTGATGACATAGATGTTATTGACGATCAAGGCAATGTATTGACTTTACAAGGCGGTTCTCCATTTGGAACAGTGATTAAGGATTATGCGATAATAACAAATCGTAAAAGAACCGATTCTACCGATGAAGCATTTGGCCCTTCGTCACCCAATGGTTTGTTTGAACCAAATATGCAAATTCAATTGCCCGACGATAAAGAGATACCGGGTGAAATCTTTGTTCGCACAGGTCACGACAGGGTTCAAGCATGGTCGAATAAGTCTTGGGGCATGGGTGGCTTGTCGGCCCCCGACCCTCGACCGGCTGGTGTTCCTGAAGAAAGCAATGAGCCATCGTCATTTGATACACATGACCGAATGTTGGTTTTTCACTGTAAAAGGATTCGTCACGGTTATGGCGAATTTGTATCGGGCATTAAATACAATACTGAATCCAGTTTTGCAGTAATACCAAGCGGTAGCACCAGATTCTTTACAGCGCATAGGGCGAGCGACCATGCGGAACGGGGCGCGGTTTTAAATCAAACAACAAACGGCACATTATCAACAACCAAGTATCCGCATCACCGAATTAGATTCGGTCGCCAAGGCCATTCCTTTGTAAGCCCAATGGGTCATCGAGGAACACCGATGGCGCATAGACGACAATTGCATCGCTCATTTGGTTCATCTTATTCGCTTATGTTTGAAGCGAAAACCGAACATAAGCACTTTGGTTTTGGCAATGGGGAATCCTCAAATTCAACTACCAGATTCAATTTAGACACTTTAGAAACGAAAGGGGAATCGGGATATACAACAAATGCTGGTTCATTTTCGGGTGATGGGTTGCCTACAACTGAACACCTTGTCGGATCTCGTTTGCATAATCATAAGGCTCATTATTCTTCGATAGCACCAAGAACAAATTTGGATTATTTGATTGCGCCGGGGCAAAATCACACTAAGGTTGCTGGTTCTCCCGAAAAAGTGTCTCAAGGAACGCTGGTTGAAACCGCAGTTAGCAGTGTAAATCGGCCAACACATTTGACCTTGACCGATGCTTTGTCTGTGACAAATAGGGCAAACACAGCAAGCGAATTCATGGTAAATGGATTTTTATTGGGGAATCCTTCTATGATTGGCGGGAGGCCCGAACCCCCCACTGCTACTTATTTGACATCAACTGCGGGTTCTGTAAATCAATGGTCTGTAAGAGGGGCGAATGAAGGCGTATTAGTGCCTCGGTCGGCAACAGAATTGGCAACAACTCCGCCATTGATATTACATGACCCCGATTCGCTTAATATGGCGGCTGTTCCTATTTATGGCGGCTCATCATACACCGTTTCAACGCATACCGACATGGGGCTAATGAAAGACTCCGACACCAATACTGGCGCAACCCCCGACGCGTTCCTTTGCACATGGTTGGCTGAATATAGCCACCCTGCTCTTTTAGGAACTTCAAGAGAGCATTACCTTACATTCCGCTATCGAGAATCGGGAATGCCAAGAGCAACAAATTACCCTGCAACAAACGGCTTATTCTTAAGAAATTATTCAAATCAATCTACTGCTGGACTTGCCGTAAATGCAAAACCATTTGAGATGCTTTATGTCAATCAATGGAGGCAAAATTATGGCTACAATGGGTTGAATGCCGCAGGTCATGGAACTATCGAAGGAATTCGTTCAGCAGGTGCGGTATTGATGGGCCACACTGGTTTGGCTGAACCAGAAGGAACTATGCAAATTCTTGATTCGGTTGGTAATTTGTTTGGAACAGCCGCTATGAGGAAAACAAGAGGGGAGGGGATTGGTGACGGTTTAGATCCGAACCAAGACAGTGCGCGAGTCACTATTGATGCCGACTCCGATGGAGTGGCTACAACCAAAATCAATTATTTGGTTAATCCCTCAACGGCAATCAATTATTCACGACATTTACCGGTTCGTGCGTGGGGGGCGAGAACAACTTCTGATGCACTTGACATGTTGGCTGGCACACCCACCGAAACAACAGCAAGCATGGAGAGCATATTTGGAAAGGGGCGTTTTGATGGGGGATTGCATGATACTATGAATTCAACTCCAGACGCTACAACACATGGTTCTCAATGGATGACTCCTACCGCCAAAGCCACATACGCAACCGCATCAACTCCAATTGGATTTGTATTCTCCGGCGAAACCGTTGAAGCAAACAAGTTCATGGGGATTTCAAAAGCAACAAACAAGCCGTTGTCGATTAGTGACGAACCGTTGGGGATAGGCCGCAAATTAAAATTAGAAACATTCGGAACAACCAACCCTACTGCTCTTGCATCGGGTCATTGGGATTTGAAAGAACAAGAGGTGCGGCCATCAACATTACCGATTTCTGGCACCGTTCTTTGGGTTAAAGCAGGCGATTTGGGGTTGAAAAATGGTGAAGCAGTCACCTCTTGGGCTGATGCAACAGGTAATGAAAGGACTTTTACCCAAGGAACCGCCTCGGCTCAACCTACTTTTGTTTCTTCGGATGCTGATTTCAATAATCACCCCGTAGTTCACTTTGATGGAGGGGATGAATTGACAACGCCGTTTTTGGCGGAATTGAACCCAAACAATATGACGGTTTTTGTTGTATCTACCGTTGATACAGATAATAACGCATATCAAGGCATAGTGCAAAACTCAAACGGGAACACTGGATGGCTGTTATATGCCAAAATGTCAGGTAGTGATAATTTTTGGCAGTGGAGAAGTGGAACGGGCAGTGCGATTACTATTATGTCCGGCCCAACCGATTCAGTTAATCCTACCAAACCTTCGATAGTAGCCATGAAAATATCAGGCAGTGATGGCGCAGGCGGAGGAACGACAGCAAAAACGCTTTTGATTAACGGAACATCGGTCGCAACATCAAGTGATAAATTTACAAAGAAAACCGCAACATCAAGCACACCCGGTTTAGGAACGGTGGGGTCATTCAAATTAACCGGTCAAATGGCGGAGGTTATCATGTATGATCGTGCTTTGAGTTCAACAGAAACCGCACAGGTTGAGGCATATTTATCATTAAAATACAACATAGAATTGCCAACCGCCCACGCATATTCTCAATCGGCTTTGAATATGATACCTCAAAACAAAGGAACCGACCCTTATGTTGATTTAGTGCAATTTACCGGCTCTCCTACATTCGATCAAGAAGAGTCGCCAAATGCGTTCAAACAAGAATCGCATTTAGGCTCTTTTAGGTTGGGTTCGGCTGGCGAGCATCATACTCTCAAAGGTTCGGCCTTTCATCAAAATGCGGCATCGGTAGCAAACCATTACGGTGAAACGCACTATCCGATTACTGGATGGGGCTTGAAAAACACTTATGCCGCCGCACCTATACCCCTTTCTGAAATTGCCGACCACCGGCAAATACAGTCGAGAGGCGAGCCTCGGCTTGGGATGGTTATTGAAACCGAAAACGAAAGAAATGCCGCAAAAAGAGTAGATTATCAAGTCACAGGCACTAAGTCAATATCCCTGCATAGCGATTTAGCAATAGGGCAAATGTTCCCTGTATTGCCCGCATGGGGGAATAATACAAGTCGGCGGTTTCAAGGCATGACGACTGGTGTTCGCTCAAATCCCGCCGCCGGTTCTCTTTATACAACTCCTACCGTTGCTATGAGCCACGAATACCCATATTGGTCGCCAGATGGTAATGCGGCGAAGGGCGCAATTACGGTTTCAAATGATACTGTGCGAGTCGATGCTCAAACGCATGGTATGGATTATTGGTCGGTGCGTGGGGCGGCTGATATGCCAGCGTGGGGCGGCGTTTATATTCTAAGAAAGACATATCTAAATCGCGTTGAAGAGTCTTTGAACAATGAATCCGTTCTTGACGGGGCTTTGGCTCAAGCACACCAGCCTCAAAGAAAATACATTGATTATGTTGTTCGCTTGGTTCGGCCATTGAAGATGTATGGTTGGGCTTCAAACCTACAAAGCGATGGTTGGGTTTTGGGGGCGAATGCCTCCACAGTCAATACCGGCGGATTAGGCTTTCAACCATTTACACGCGACAAGAGATACGGTGTTTTTGAGATAAACCAAGATCGTGCTTTGGGGTCAATTGATTTGCTGGCATCCTCAAGCGGTGCTTTGAAAATGGAATGGCCTGATGCAAACGACCAAACGGCTGTTTGGCACTTGATACCCTCCGCAAACATGCTACAACACTTCAAATCCGATGCAAACCGAAAACAAGATGGAGATTTTGTTGCGCCCGTAGAGGCTCGGTATTCTCAATCAACAGTATCAGGTGGCAACGAAGTGTTGTATCAATCGGAATCGAGTTATGAGGTAGATGGAACCGGTAATGCTGGCGATTATGCCAAGAGGGATCAAGAGTTCAAAATGCAACAACAAAAAACAATGCTTCGTGATTATCCTTCTGTTGTCGCCCTACAAACCTTTACTGGTGGCGGCGCAACATCTCGCACTTACCTCTTAGAACAAACAGTAAGTCTCCCCTCTTCAGGAACGCTTTCGGTAATTGGTAAAACCGGAAAATTGACCTACACAAGTGTTGATGGGCGGCTTTTGAAAGGCGTGAACAACGAGATTACCTCATACGAACATGGAGATGTTTTGTTCCTAAACGATGGAACAACAACAGCCCAAACCATTCAAAACAAAAGGTCATTTACGCCTTCACTACCCACTGCGCCTTCTTTCATTGACAACGCCTTAGTGTTGAATAAAATATCCGACTTCACTTGGAGAAAATACGATTATACAAATGGTAAATTGACGAAAACAAATTTATCCTATCGTGGGCTACTTGAATACAGTCCAAGCGATTTCATAATGGGATCTCAAAGGCCGTTGCGATTGTCGGATGGAAAGGGCGGAGGCGTTGTCGAGGAATATGTTAATTCAAGTGTAATCCAAGATAATATAGGAATTGAAAATGGCAAATTCCCGCCCTATTTAATTGACTCAAATGAAAAATTGTATAGGGTTTCGGGGGTCGATGCCGAAACGGGTTTCATCTCAATTCGGAACATTGATGGCGACTTCATCTCAAAAGAAATAGCAATCGGAGATGTATTGACGGGGCAATATGGTTTCATTGGACTTAGAACCTCCGATGCGGCTTTGAATTTATTAAACGATGCGGCGGGCAACATTGCTGGATTTTTACCATACCCTTCAAGTGATATAATCAAAAACCAAGGTGCAGGGATGGCAAATGAAATTGGTTTTGGTGCGAATCCAGTATTGAGCCTAATGAAACAACACAGTGGAGAGTATGTGGCTCGCAATGTCAAAGGTTTGAACATCCTTGAAGTCATTAAGTCATTGACTGAAATGGATGGCAGGCAATTGGTCGTTGAAGAAAATGGTGCAATGATTTATTCCCGTAGCACCTTTAGAGAAACAAACATTCGTCTTGGTTTGGATAGCGGGGCGAGCGATATTCAAGTAAGTAAAATGTTTGATTCACCAAATCAAGTCGTTATCGTCGGAGATGTTGTTGCTGAAAACGAAAGAATTGAAGTGACGGTGAAGGACTTGGAAAAAATGAGAACCGCTTCTGGTTCAAGTCCAAATGATAATTTAGTAAGGGTTTTGAAGAAAGAAGTGCCGGGATTGAAAACGAATAAAGAAGCACTGCGAATCGCCAAGTCATTGTTAAGTCGATCCGAGAACGGTGCGCCTTTGATTACAATAAATGGTTTGCTCAAAGCCTCATCAATCATTCCCGGCGACATGGTTAAAATTGATTTGCCGACTCACGGAATCCGAGGAACATTCGCCGTCTTTGAAGCGACTCATTATCAATCACTTGGAACGACCGATTTAGTTATCGCACAGTATGAAAAGGGCATTGAAGGACTACTTTCGGACATTCAAGTGGCAACAGGCAATAAGGGCAATAATAAAAGCAAAGCAAAGGAATCCAGTGAATTGAATGAGATTGCGTTAAGTGGTTCAGTCAAAATAATCGCCGTCGCCAAAATGTATATCCGCACCAATAACAAGCAAAATTTCATCATTGGGGCTAAATATGACGGTGGTTTGGGTCGAATTGGTGTTGCCGATAACAATAAGAAAGCAAAGCCTCTCGGCAATAGTAAGAGCCGGTTCTTTGAGGTGAAATGAATGCCAATTTTAGATTCAATTAAAGCCGCTTTAACCGACCACCTGCAAACATTGATTTCAGGTGTAAGCCTTGGCTCATCCGGTGGCAATTCTTCATCGAGAGATGCGGGCGTTGGCAACGGCCAATTATCAGTCACCCCTGAAGTCACACGGATTGATGATCGAACCATTGCGGTCACTGCTCTATTCGATACTCAACAAATCGCTTCTTCTGAAATAATGGAATTAGCAATACACGGCGACACCTCCTTAGACACGCCAGCGTTTCGTTCAACCTTTTTACCGATTACAAAGGACTCAAATACCGAGGTTCGCATTGATGTTCTAATGGAGGTGCGATAATGGGTAATACAAACCTTGCCGAAGGACACTTGAAGACCGCTACTGGCGTGTCATACCAAGCAGACGGTTTGAGAGACACCGATGTTTTAACAAGCCCCACATTGACTAATTTTGTCGAAAGAGGATTCTTGAACGGCATTGTTCCTGTGACAATGAGTGCTTACAATAACACTGCCCGAAATGATGCGAATACCGGCAATTGCGTGGTTCGTTTAGTCGGCTCTCTTGGCTCGGCAAACCAAGTAATTGTTGATGCTGGAACCGTTTGTTTAGATGGCATGTTTTATTCCGTATCTCAAACGACATATACCGTTTCAACCAACACCGCCAATCTCGACAGCACCCATTCGGGTTCGGCAATCTCCAATCCATCAGGTGCAAACGAAGAAGCAATAATGCTTGTCTATATCGACCCAAGTAAAAATAACAACATTGGTTTAATTTACGGGTCATTTGTAGATACTGCTTCAGGTCTTTTCCCTTCATCTCCCTCGGCACATCTAAATCAACAATCAATTGTTTTAGCATCCATTCGCGTCGGAAAGGGTGCAAGTGCAGTAGTGATTGTTGGTCTTGAAGACAAAAGAACATTCTTTAGACCCGGCCCTTATCCCTTAGCAAAACAAATTCATTCAGATGGCTCGGCGGCGCATATCCGCAACGATCACATTGCTGGATTCAATGCGGCTAATTTGCCTATCACTGGTTTAGGCCACCTTTACGCTCGCGACCCTGCTGGATTTCACGGTGGAGTCGAACATGGTTCAGGTCAAACACATTTGTTCTATCAAGGAGATCAAGGCAGTGGAACATTGGCTGGTGGCGGCGGTTCATATCAATTAACACCGGTTCATCGCGTTTCTCGATGGGAGGGAACTTATTCGTCATTAACAACCGGTCAAATTGTTTATGGCTCTACAATCCTTTTTGCCCCTCTTCGCAGTGAAGAAGTAGGGCAACCGGGATATTTGGTGAACATTCAAATGTATGCAAACACTACTGGCGGCCTATCGAGAACACTGATTCAAGGAGTCGATTATACGGTTGCCGCCGATAAAATCGTTATTGCGGCCCCTTCGGGTTGGGCTACTGCCGCCGCATCATTGACTCACATACATTTGACCTATGTTCATGCTTGCCACCACGCATGAGGTGTTTGATTGATTAAAAAATACCGAAACAAAATCTCTCAAACATGCCCTTCATGTGAAAAAAATGTTTTAGCAATTAGAATCAATGGGTTTTATGCGGGCAATCGCGACCGAGTTTTTTTATGGCAGTGTCCTTTATGCGATAATATATGGGAAGGCGCACGACCGAGGCTAAAAACCGATATGATCGCCACTATTCCCTTTTCAAACATAAAGTAAGAACCCGAATGCCGGAATATCTTAGATACAAAACCGTATGTCGAAGGTGTAAAAAAACAACAAAGCAATCGGAAAAATGTCTCACTTGTATGGTAGAAGAAGCAGTGAAATGGAATAAACCATATTGAGATGATTGTTATGAAATGCCCAGATTGCCCTAATCGTTTGATACCTCATGGCCGAGGAAAAAACACCTCACTTCTTTGTAATCAATGCGGTAAAAAATACCCGCTTGGCTCGATAAACAAGTCTGTTTTTTGGAAAACCGAAATCAACCGGCTAAAAAAACCAACACCTGATGCCAAGTCCGGTCGTCATGTTTGCACAGAATGTAATAACGAGGGTAAAAGCCCTAAATGTTCTAAATGCAATTATTCAAAGACAATACACGGCAAACAACAAGTGTCAAAGCCCTCTCAACGCAACAACAAGAATTACACTATTCTTCGTTCTAATGAAGCATTTGATGTTGCATGGGGTATGATGAAAAGCGTCGATAAGGGCGACAACGCCCCCACCAATCCCGGTCTTTGGTCGCAAGCCAAATCAAAAGCCCGTTCTAAGTTCAAAGTCTATCCCTCCGCTTATGCAAATGCTTGGGCTTCTAAGTGGTATAAAGGAAAGGGCGGCGGCTGGAAAAAGAAGGGGAAAAAGAAATGATTACATCCCCTGCTTCTGATCTTCTCACTAAAGACTTGAGGCGTTGGTTTAAAGAAAAATGGGTCGATGTCTCACGAAAAGACAAGGATGGCAAGCATCCACCTTGCGGTCGTGGTGAAGCAAAAAAGGATAGCAAAGGTTATCCTAAGTGCCGACCCTCAAAAAAGGTCAGTAGCGAAACCCCTAAAACGACGAAGGGCATGAGCGCAAATGACAAGGAGGCGGCTACGCGAAGAAAGCGTTCAAAGCCCCAAGGTGTCGGAGGCAAACCAACTATGGTAAAATCATGTAATTGTAGTGATTGTAATGTCTTAGCAAAGGCATTTATGATGCGTGAAAGTATTAACAAAGCAAAAGACAAGCCCTTTCACGGCTACAATCCAAACAAGCACAGTCGAAAAGGCGGATTGAATGCCAAGGGCCGAGCCAAATTCAAGCGTGAAGAAGGTGCGAACCTAAAGCCGCCAGTCACTACCAAGCCGAGTAAATTGAAACCCGGTTCAAAGAAAGCAAAGCGTCGAAAATCATTTTGCGCCAGAATGGGTGGGGTCAAAGGGCCGACCAGCAAAGGCGGTAAAATGACTCCTAAAGGTGCGGCATTGAAAAGGTGGAATTG
>TARA_R110002012_G_scaffold262978_5_pt1 | contig 12459 bp, 13 predicted proteins | sample TARA_R110002012 | Tara Oceans TARA_R110002012 (sample SAMEA4396515) | marine metagenome | biome: Westerlies Biome; feature: [DCM] deep chlorophyll maximum layer (ENVO:01000326); material: water (ENVO:00002006), including particulate matter (ENVO:01000060) such as... | depth 40 m
ACTCGCTGCGCGAGCCACCTTCCCCCGTGAAGGGGGAAGGAAGGGGATGTGGACGTCATTGGGTTTTCTCCCGCACGCCCAGAACCCGACAGATCGCATAGACGAGATCGGCGCGGTTCAGGGTGTAGAAATGGAAGTCGGCGAAGTCTTCTTCCTGCAGCCGGGCGCAGGTTTCGGCGGCGACCGAGGCGGCCAGCAGCTTGCGGGTCTCGGGGTCGTCGTCGAGGCCATCGAAATGGCTGGCCAGCCAGGCGGGGACGGCAGTGCCGCAGCTGGCGCTCATGCGCTGCAGGGCCGCGAAATTGGACACGGGCATGATGCCGGGGATCAGAGGGATGGTGATTCCGGCGGCGCGGATCCGGTCGCGGAAGCGCAGGAAGGCGTCGATGTCGAAGAAGAACTGGCTGACGGCCCGTGTCGCCCCGGCGTCGATCTTGGCCTTCAGCACATCGATGTCGTGGTCAATCGACGGGCTTTCCGGGTGTTTCTCGGGATAGGCCCCGACGGTGATCTCGAAGCCACCGACCTGGCTGATGGCCCGGGCCAGTTCGGTCGCATTGGCATAGCCATCGGCGCGCGGTTGATAAGCACCGCCGATGCCGCCGGCGCTTTCGTGCCCGCCAGGCGGGTCGCCGCGCAGGGCCACGATGTGATCCACCCCGATGGCCTTGTAGCCCGCAATCACCTCATCAACCTCGTCGCGGCTGGCCTCGACACAGGTCAGATGGGCCGCCGGACGCAGGCTGGTCTCGGTGATCATGCGCTGGACCGTGCGATGGGTGCGCTCGCGGGTCGAGCCGCCGGCCCCGTAGGTGACCGAGACAAAAGCCGGGTTTAGCGGTTCCAGCCGGCGCACGGCCTTCCACAGGGTGGCCTCGGCCTCATCCGACTTGGGCGGGAAAAATTCGAACGAGACCCGCACGGGACTGTCGTTCTGACCGGCGCGGGCCACCGGCCCCAGCGGGGACAGCAGCAAGGCGCGGGCTTCAGAGAGGGTAGCCATCAGGCGACTTTCCTTTTGGCCCTTGCGGCGCGCACCGCGGTCCAGATGGTTACGGTCAGACCCGCCGATTCAGGGGGCAGGGCGATGGAGTCAGAGGGTTCGAGTCCGGCGTCGACGATCCAGTCCCGGATCTCCGCGTCATTAAAGCCCAGGCGCCGATGCTGGTGCTGCTCGCGCAGCTGTTCCATCTCGTGTGGGGCGAAATCGATGATCAGTAATTTACCGCCGGGGGCCACCAGACGCGCGGCCTCGGTCACGGCAGCGGCAGGGTCGGCGAGGTAGTGCAACACCTGGTGCACCACGACCAGATCGGCACTCTGTTGCGGCAAGCGGGTGGCGAAGATGTCGCCGTGACGCAATTCGACCTTGTCCAGCCCGGACCGTGCCACGTTGCTGCGGGCGATGTTCAGCATGCTCTGGCTCAGGTCGAGGCCGATCGACATCCTGGCTTTTCGGCCCAGCAGGGTCAGCATCCTGCCCGAACCGGTACCCAGATCGACGACCCGGTCGAAGGGACCCGGGCCCGCGGCACGCTCGATCGCGGCCTCGACCGCATTTTCAGAAATGTAGAGAGAGCGCAGGTGATCCCACTGGGGCGCGACCTGTTCGAAATAGGCGGCCGCGTCGGTTTCGCGCTGACGGTGAACGGCATTCAGGCGGGCGTGGTCGCCTTCACCAGCCTCATCTGCCAGCAAATTCAGCATCGTATCCACCAGCAGGCGGGCGTCGGGGTCCGACGACTGGCGGTAAAAGACGCGTGCGCCGTCGGGGAAACGTTCGATTAGTCCGGCCTCGGTCATCAGTTTCAGATGGCGCGAGACCCGGGGCTGACTCTGATCCAGGATGCGTGACAGCTCCATCACCGACAGCTCCTCACCGGCCAGCAGCGACAGCACGCGCAGGCGGGTCGGCTCCCCGGCGGCGCGCAAAATGTCTACGATCTGGTCAGCGGTCAGTGTCATGGGTCCCTGCTTACAGGCAATCATATAAAGATATCCTTATATGACCGCGCAAGGAAATTCCGTGCGTTGGTTTTTTGCGGGTGACCGCTAGTCCGGGACCGGTGACTTCAGGGGCTCTTCGGCAAAGGAAGCCTGCAGGTTCTGGAGCAGCAGCATCAGCATGCCCTGGACCCCTTCGGTCGTGGCCCCGGCTGTATGCGGGGTCAGCACAGTATTGGGCACATTGGCCCAGCGGGCGGCGTCGGTGGGCTCCTGCTCGAAGACGTCCAGAGCCGCCTGGCCCAGCCGTCCTGTGTGCAGGGCCTCGATCATCGCCGTTTCATCGACCAGCTGACCGCGGGCGACGTTGACCAGCAGGCCATCGGGACCGAGCGCATCAATGATTTCGCGTGAGATCAGGCCCCGGTTGCTGTCATCGGCCTTGCAGGCCACGACCAGCACATCACTGTCGCGGGCCAGCTCCAGCAGGGAAGAGGCGCGCGGCCAGTCGGCGGGCTTGTCGCGCGGTCCCCACCACTGGATGGGCATGCGCAGGGAAACAAGACGGCGGGCCACGGCCTGACCAATCAAACCCAGACCGACGATGCCGACCCGTTGACCCTTGAGCGATGGCGTGATGGTCCGGGTATCGGCGACCCAGCCGCCGGTACGCAATTGCCGGTCCCCGGCCACGATCTGGCGGCGCGCGGCCAGGATCAGTCCCACCGCGTGGTCGGCGACGTCTTCGTGATTGACGCCGGGGGCGTGGGTCACCGGCAGGCCGCGGGCGCGGCACCAGTCGATATCGATGCCGTCATAGCCCGAGGTGAAACAGGCCAGCAGCTGCAGGTTAGGCAGGCTCTCGATCAGGTGTTTGTCCAGCGGATATTCGCCGGCCACGATCATGGCCCGGATATCGTCGCGGGCCTCGACCGGCGGGCCTTCCCAAAAGCGGTATACCGTATAGGTCGCCTCAAGGAAGGAGGTCAGCGGTGCCAGGTGCCGCTGCATGATCAGGATGGCGGGGCGGTGGGTCATGGAGCGATCCTACACCAGCCCCGGGGCCTGCTAGCAAATCAGATTTCGAACGCGGATCGCGTGAAGAACCGGCTGACCATCTCGCAGGGAGACGGCCAGCCGGTCCGGAGCGGTCTAGCGCCCGAACTTCTGGAATTTGATCCGGTGGGGGATCAGGCTCTCGACGCCGAGGCGGCGCTTCTTGTCTTCCTCATAGGCTTCGAAGTTGCCTTCGAACCATTCGACGTGGCTGTCACCCTCGAAGGCGAGGATGTGGGTCGCCAGACGGTCGAGGAACCAGCGGTCGTGGGAGATGACCACGGCACAGCCGGCGAAGCCGTCCAGCGCCTCCTCGAGGTTCTGCAGCGTCTCGATGTCGAGGTCGTTGGTCGGTTCGTCGAGCAGGATCAAATTGCCGCCGGTGGCCAGGGTCTTGGCCAGGTGGACGCGGTTGCGCTCACCGCCGGACAGCTGGCCGACCTTCTTCTGCTGGTCGCCGCCCTTGAAGTTGAAGCTGCCGACATAGGCGCGAGTGTTGATCTCGCGCTTGCCGACCATCATCACATCGGTGCCGCCCGAGATCTCTTCCCAGATGGTCTTGTTGGGATCGAGGGCGTCGCGGCTCTGGTCGACATAGGCCAGCTTGACCGTCTCGCCGACCTTGATGGTGCCGCCGTCAGGCTGTTCCTGGCCGGTGATCAGCTTGAACATGGTCGATTTGCCGGCCCCGTTGGGGCCGATGACGCCGACGATGCCGTTGGGCGGCAGTTTGAAGGTCAGGTTGTTGAACAACAGCTTGTCGCCGTAGGACTTCTCCAGCCCCTCGACTTCCAGCACGACATTGCCCAGACGCGGGCCCGGCGGGATCTGGATGACCGCGTGGGTCTGGGCTCCGCGCTGGCCTTCCTGTTCGGTGACCATGCGCTCATAGGCGGCGAGACGGGCCTTGGACTTGGCCTGACGGGCCTTGGCTCCCGAGCGGACCCATTCCAGTTCGCGGGTCAGGGCGCGCTGGCGGGCTTCGGATTCCGACTGCTCCTGCACGACGCGCTTGGTCTTCTGCTCCAGCCAGCTGGAGTAGTTGCCCTCGTAGGGGATGCCCTTGCCGCGATCGAGTTCCAGCGTCCATTTGGTGACGAGGTCGAGGAAGTAGCGGTCGTGGGTCACGAGGATGACGCAGCCGGGGAAGGCCTCGAGGTGATGTTGCAGCCAGGCCACGGACTCGGCGTCGAGGTGGTTGGTCGGTTCGTCGAGCAGCAGCATGTCGGGTTTGGACAGCAGCAGGCGGGCGAGGGCGATACGACGCTGCTCGCCGCCGGACAGGTTGTCGACCGCCCAGTCGTTGGGCGGGCAGCGCAGGGCGTCCATGGCCATTTCGACGCGGCTGTCGATGTCCCACAGGTCGCCGGCGTCGATCTTCTCCTGAAGGGCGGTCATCTCCTCCATCAGCTCGTCGGTGTAGTTTTCACCGAGTTCCATGGCGACGGCGTTGAAGCGGTCGACCAGCTGCTTTTCCTCGCACCAGGCGATGGCGTTTTCCCAGACGGTCTTGGTCGGGTCGAGGTGAGGCTCCTGCTCGAGGTAGCCGCGCTTGATGCCGTCGGCGGCCTTGGCCTCGCCGACGAATTCCTTGTCGAGCCCGGCCATGATCTTCAGCAGGGTCGACTTGCCCGAGCCGTTGACGCCGACAACACCGATCTTGGCGTCGGCATAGAAGCTCAGCCAGATGTTTTCGAAGATCTTCTTGCCGCCGGGGAAGGTCTTGGTGAGACCCTGCATCTGGAAAATATATTGCTGCGCCATGAGGTGCGGTGCGCCCTGTCGTCTGATCGGTGGGGGGAGTTAGGCGCGGGATGTAGCCGCCACGCCCGGTTTGGGCAAATCGTAGAGACCGGGAAGGGCGGTTTGATGGCCGTGATCGTCGGAACGGAACCTACCAGCGGAAGGCGAACCGCCCGAGGATCGCGCCGACACCCGCAGCCAGTGTCATGCCGAGGCTGTACCAGACCGCTACGAACACGGCCGAGACCTCGGCACAATGCAGACCATACAGGGTGGCGGCCAGTCCGGCGGTAAGCAGGCCCGCGGCGGCTCCGGCGGCCATTGGACGATCCGGAGCGAATCGCCGTCCTGCGACAAAGATAAAAGGTGCGGCCAAGGCACTCAGAACCAGGATGTTGGTTGGGCATACCCGGGCCGAACTGCCCATGAGCAGAGTCATCCGATCGCCGGCGGCGGCCGTCGCGAAGAGGGTCCCCGCCAGGATCAGGGCCGTCGATCCAATGGCGGCCAGCAGGATCAGGGGCGGCCGGACATCCGCGTCCGGGCGTCCCAGCCGGTCCAGCAACCAGAAACCGGTCGCGGCGATTAGGGTCGTGTAGGCCGCCTTGCTCCAGAAAACGGGGCCTGTCATCGCGGTTGCGAGGTCGCCGCGCACGCCTAGCCACAAGACGACGCCAACCAGAACCAGGCCCGCAGCCGGAACCATCATCAGCAGCAGGTGGCGCTCGATCTGGCCGGCCCGGGCGGGGGGGAGCTCGACTGCCAAGGCTGCGATCAGGTCATCAGTCTTCATCGGCGGAACTCCCGACATCGAGGGGCGTGGGAGCATAGTGGGCGATCAGGCTCTTCAGGCTGCGGTGCAGGCTGACCTTGGCGGCGGAAACGGAATAGCCGTGACGTGCGGCGGCCTCGGCCACCGACAGGCCTCTAAGACGAACATCCTCGATCAGGGCGCGCTGTCGGGCCGGCAACAACGACAGACAACGTCCAAGGTCATGATGGGTGGCTCCGTCCTCGACTGTGTGGTCGGCGATCAGCTCGGCGGCATCCTCGAGGGGGGCCGTGGGTCGTCGACCCTGCCGCCTCAGATGATCGATGAGCTTGTAGCGTGCGATGGCGAAGGCCCAAGACGTGAAGGCTTGATGCCGGTCCCATGTGGCCCGTTTGGCGTGAATGGCGATCAGGGTTTCCTGCACCAGGTCCTCGGCGTCTGCGCCACCGTCGAACAGGCGGCGCGTGAAAAAGGGACGCAGGTGCGCGCCCGTTTCGGTGAGCAGCACGCGCCAAGCCAACGCGTCGCCATCCAGCCCACGTAGCATCAGGGATTTGAGATGGGTTTCACGGTCGGTCACGCGTCTCCCGTCATTCGTCGTTCAAGGCCAAAGGTTACAGCTAAAGGGCAGGAACGTCGAAAAAACGGCGTGCGTCAGCTTAACCTTCTTCCGTCCCGGCGCGAATGCGCCATGAGCCGGACAGGGTGACCGGAGGCGTGGATGGGGACCGGTGGGGTTGTCCCGTGTCTGGATCGTTATCTGTGAAGCTATTTTACGGCCCGCGCGTTGTTTACAGGAGGGGACAGGTCGCAAAGGAGCAAGTCCGTGCGCGCCATTACTGTCGCCCCCGGCGAACGGGATTCTCAACGTCTGGACGATCTGCCAGAACCCGATCCCGTCGATGGAAGCTTGCTGGTGCAGACGGTCGCACTGGGAATCTGTGGAACCGACGCGGAGATCCTGAACGGATCACACGGGGCTTCCCCGCCCGGGCGGGAGCGGATGGTGTTGGGACATGAGTCCCTGGGCAGGGTTCTGGAAGCGCCGGATGATAGCGGCTTTTCACCGGGTGACCGGGTGGTCGGGATCGTTCGGCGACCTGACCCCGTTCCTTGCCGTGCCTGCAGCCATGGTGAGTGGGACATGTGTGAGAATGGGCTCTACAGCGAACGCGGCATCAAGGGGCGCGATGGATACGGTGCGGAACGGTTCCGGCTCGCCCCGGCCTTTGCGGTGAAGGTCGACCCCGGCTTGGGTCTGTCGGGGGTTCTGCTCGAGCCGACCAGTGTGGTGGCGAAGGCCTGGGATCACATCGACCGGATCGGTCACCGGACCCGGTCCTGGGCCCCGCGGCGTGTCCTGATCACCGGTGCGGGTCCAGTGGGGCTGCTGGCCGCATTGCTGGCGCGGCAGCGGGGATTTGACACCCATGTCTATGATCGGGTCGAGGACGGACTGAAACCGGCGCTGGTGCGGGAGCTGGGGGCGACCTACCATCATGACGGTCTGGAAGCGCTGACCCCGCTGGCTCCGGATATTGTGGTCGAGTGTACCGGGGCAGGTCCGGTGGTGCTGGCCATGATGCAGATATCCGGGCGCAATGGCATTGTCTGTCTGACGGGATTGTCCTCGGGGGGGCGCAAAATAGAACTGGATGCCGCCGGTCTGAACCGATCGCTCGTGCTGGAGAACGACGTGATATTCGGATCGGTGAACGCCAATCGTACGCATTATGAACTGGCCGCCGAAGCCCTGGCCGGGGCGGAGCCAGCCTGGCTGAATCGGGTGATCTCGCGACGCGTGCCGTTGACGCGCTGGCGGGAGGCGTATCAGCGACAGCCTGACGACGTGAAGGTGGTCATCGATTTCGAGGCCACCGCATGATGCGCGGCTGGATTGAGGAGTATGGACTGATCGGGGATTGCGAGACCGCGGCGCTTGTCGGGCGTGACGGGTCGATCGACTGGCTGTGCTGGCCACGGTTCGATTCGGACGCCTGTTTCGCCGCCCTGTTGGGGGATCCATCGAACGGGAGGTGGAAGATCGCTCCCGTCGCCGATTCCGTGACGATTACCCGCCGGTATCGCCCCAACAGCCTGATCCTGGAGACGGTGTTCGAGACGGCCGACGGGCGGGTTCGACTGGTAGATTTCATGCCCCCGCGGGGTGAGGCGTCCGACCTGATCCGGATCCTGATCGGTGAGCGTGGGCAGGTGTCGATGCGGGTCGATCTGACGCTGCGTTTCGGTTACGGCCGTGTGGTGCCGTGGGTGACGACCCTCGACGACGGCACGTTCAGCGCTGTGGCGGGACCCGACAGGGTCGTTTTGCGGACGCCGGTCGACCTGCATGGGGAGGGCATGACCACGACTGCAGAGTTCATCGTGGAGGCGGGTGAGACGGTGCCATTCGTGATGACGCAGGCCCCCTCGCATCTCGAGCCACCCCGGGCCGTTGATGCAACAGCAGCCCTGGCGGACACCGAAGCCTTCTGGTCCGACTGGATCGGGAGGACCAATGTGTCGGGGATCTACGCCGACCCCATCTTGCGGTCGATGATTACGCTGAAGGCCCTGACCCATGCACCGACCGGCGGGATCATCGCCGCCGCCACGACCTCCTTGCCTGAACAACCGGGTGGGGTGCGGAACTGGGACTACCGCTACTGCTGGATCCGGGATGCCACCCTGACCCTGCTGGCCCTGATGAACGCGGGCTGTTTCGAGGAGGCACTGGCCTGGCGCGACTGGCTGTTGCGGGCCGTGGCGGGGGCTCCCGAGCAGATGCAGATCATGTACGGGTTGGGCGGCGAACGACGGCTGATGGAGTGGGTCGCCGACTGGTTGCCCGGCTATGAAGGGGCGACGCCCGTTCGCATCGGCAATGCGGCCCACAACCAGTTCCAGCTGGATGTCTACGGCGAGCTGATGGATGCGCTGCATCAGGCCCGCAAGGGGGGATTGCCCCCCAGCGCAGCGGCCTGGGAGGTGCAAAAGGTGCTGATGGATCATGTCGAGGCGACATGGGACCAGCCGGATGACGGCATGTGGGAGGTGCGTGGGGAGCGTCGGCATTTCACCTTTTCCAAGGTGATGGCGTGGGTCGCTGTCGATCGGGCGGTGAAGGGGGTCGAGATGTTCGACCTGGACGGGCCGGTTGACCGTTGGCGGATCTTGCGTGACCGGATGCATGCGGAAATCTGCCAGAAGGGATTCGACACCGGTCTGGGAAGTTTCACCCAGGCGTTCGGGAGGCCGGAACTGGACGCCAGCCTGCTGTTGCTCGCATCGGTCGGCTTTCTCGAGGGAGACGACCCCCGCTATCGCGGCACCGTCGAGGTCGTCGAGCGGGTGCTGATGCGGGACGGATTGCTGCTGCGCTACGATTCCGGAAACAGCGACGACGGTTTGCCGGAGGGGGAGGGGGCCTTTCTGGCCTGCAGTTTCTGGCTGGTGGACGCCTGGTTGCTGACCGGACGGCGCGCCGAGGCCGAAGCCCTGTTCGAGCGGTTGCTGGCGCTCCGCAACGACCTGGGGCTTCTGGCCGAGGAATACGACCCCGTGGCAGGTCGACTGACCGGCAATTTTCCGCAGGCCTTTTCACATGTCGGTCTGGTCAATTCAGCATTCAATCTGACGCATTCGATCAAGCCGGTGCATCAACGGGCGGACCGGGACTCCAGCACGGGCGATCCGGATTCCCGACGTCGCTCTGAAGGTCGCGTAGCACCAAGGCTTTGAGGTGTGCGTCACGCGTGGTCGCGCGCCTCCCGTCAAAATCGAACAGCGTCACTGTAACTCACCCGGGGTCCGGGGCGAATGGTCTGGTGTCCGGTCATTGTGACCGCATTCCCCCGATGGAGACGACCATGAACCGAGTTCACCTGACCGCTGCCGGTGCCGCCGCTCTTGCCCTGACGGCCGGTGCGGGCCTGGCCCACGCCCAAAGCCACGACATGCAGTCGACCCAGCCGGCGATGGAGAAATGCTACGGCGTGGCCCTGGCCGGCAAGAACGATTGTGCCGCCGGGCCGGGTACCACCTGCGCCGGAACGTCGGTCCGTGATTATCAGGGTAATGCCTGGAAGCATGTTCCCGCCGGGACCTGCACATCGATCAGTACGCCGGCCGGCAACGGCTCGCTGACGCCGGTCGCGCGCTAGACGGCGGATCAACGATGACCCGCAGACCGACCGTCGGTGCCTCCCCCGAGGTCAGCGCCGGGCTGGGACTCAAGTCCCGGCATTATGATGAGGCGCTGGCCTGTCCGGCGGTCGGTCTGTGGTTCGAGGTCCATGCCGAGAACTACATGGTCGAGGGCGGACCGCGGCTGGCCTGGCTGGAGGCGATACGCCGTGACAAGCCGCTGTCGCTGCACGGGGTCGGGCTGTCGCTGGCGGCCGATGAGGCCCCGGACCCGGATCATCTGGCGCGGCTGAAAGCCCTGTCCGATCGCTATCAGCCGTTTCTGATGTCCGAGCATTTGGCCTGGTCGCAGCGCGGCGGTGTCTATCATCCTGATCTGCTGCCCTTCGTCCGCAGCCGGGCCATGCTGGAACGGGTCTGTGACAATGTCAGCCGGACCCAGGACGCGCTGGGACGGCCAATCCTGATTGAAAACCCCTCGCTCTACCTGGCCCTGGAGGGTCACGAGATGAGCGAGCCCGAATTCCTGGCGGAGATGGTCAAAACGACCGGATGCGGCCTGTTGCTGGACATCAACAATGTCTTCATCAGCGCCCGCAATCTGGGAGACAGCGCGACGGCCTATCTCGATGCCCTGCCGGACGGGGCGATCGGTGAAATCCATCTGGCCGGGCATGCGCCGGACGAACAGTGGGGCCAGGAGCTGCTGATCGACACCCATGGCGCGCCGGTGTCCGAGGATGTCTGGTCGCTCTATGCCCGCACGATCGGCCGGATCGGCCCGCGCCCGACGCTGATCGAACGCGATGACAACATCCCTGAATTCGCGGAACTGATGGTCGAGCGCGACCGGGCACATGCTGTGCTGTCCGCTGTTGAGGAGGCTCTTTGTGCCTGACTCCTTTCACGACGCGTTCGAAGCTGCTCTCGGCGGGGACAGTCCGGCGCTGGATGCCTGGCTGGGCGTGGATGCGCCTTCCCGGGCCGGGCTGTCGGTTTATCGCAACACCGTGGCCAAGGGCCGGGTCGATGCGCTGGCGGGACTGTATCCGACGGTCGTGCGGCTGGTGGGCGAGGCCTGGTTTCGGGATGCGGCGCTGATTTTTGCCCGGGCGCAGAGGCCGGTCAGCCCTGTTCTGGACGACTACGGCACGGAATTCCCCGACTGGCTGGAGGCCTTTCCTCCGGCGCAGGTCATGGCGTTTCTGGCCCCGGTGGCGCGGCTGGACCGGGCCTGGAGTCAGGCGCATCGCGCGGTGGACGCCCCGGTCTTGCTGCCGGACGCCGTGTCCGGGGTGGCGGCTGCGACGCTGTTCGCGGCGCGGGCGACGCTGCACCCGTCGCTGCAGTTGTTCTGGTTCGACTGGACCGTGCCCACCATCTGGCTGGCCAACCGGCCGGACGTCGAGCCGGGGCAGGCGATCAGCTGGGAGGAGAGTCCTGAGGGGATCATGCTGCTGCGTCCGGCCATGACGGTGACCCACCGTCGCCTGACCTGGCCGGAATGGGGGTTTCTTGACGCCTGCCGCCGGGGCCTGACCCTGGGCGAGGCCGCCGCCGTTGTGTTCAGACATGAGCCTTCCTCCGATCTCAGCACCCTGTTTGCCGGACTGCTGACGTCCGGGGCCTTCACCCGAATCGAGATGGAGCCCGCATCATGATCCAGACCGACACCTCTTTCCGGACCGACGGGCCCCCCGTCCGGTTTGCAGCCCTTGCGACCCTGATCGAGCGGTTGTTGCCCGTCGATCTGCTGCTGGTCATCGCCCGGGTGGCGATTGCCGCAGTGTTCTTCCTGTCGGGGCGGACCAAGGTCGACGGGCTGCTGCATATCACCGACAGCACCTACTATCTGTTCGCCGAGGAATACCGGGTGCCGCTGATCCCCAGCGATATCGCCGCCCATATGGCGACCTGGGCCGAACATCTGTTCCCGCTCCTGCTGGTGCTGGGTCTGATGAGCCGGTTTTCGGCCCTGGCCCTGCTGGGGATGACGCTGGTGATCGAGGTGTTCGTCTATCCGCTGGGCTGGCCGGTCCATCTGCTGTGGGCCTCGGTGTTGCTGGTCATCCTCCGGTTCGGGGGCGGGCGGTTCAGCCTCGACCGGCTGTTGCGCCTGCCGTGATGGGCCTCAGGCGTAGTTGAAGCTGATCGAGATGCGGTCGGCCTTGGCCGCGTTCGGCGGCACCTCGTGGCGGAGCCAGCTTTCCCAGATCAGCACGGTGCCGGCGGCGGGGGCGAGGTAGACGAAGGGCTTTTCGGCCTCGGGGGCGTCGGCGGTGACGGCGGGGCGGGCCATCATCATGGCCAGACGCGGGTCCTCCAGCTTCAGGGCCGAGGCGCGGTCGGGGACCTCGACATAGACGGTGCCGGACAGATAGGCGTGCGGGTGGATGTGGCCAGAATGGCTGCCGCCGGGCTTGAGGATATTGACCCAGAGATTGTCGAGTTTCGGCTTGCGCGCCAGGTCGAAATTCAGGGCCTTGGCATAGGCGAGGGCGTGGCGGTCCAGCAGCCGTTTCAGATCGGCGAATTCGGGCATCCGCTGCGGCAGGTCGTTCAGTGAGCCGTAGGAGGTGTAGCCGCGATAGCCGTGTTCGCGGCACCAGGCGCGCCCCGCCCCGTCATCCTCGGCCAGGCTGCGGCAGGCCTCGGCCAGCTCGACATTGAAGGCGTCGAACCCCGGTTCGGCCGCGAGGCTGGCTTCATAGACCTGGGTGACGAAGAGGGGGCGCAGGGACATGGGGCGATGCTCTAGCTGTGGAGCCTCAACAGGTTGTCCTCGGCGAGGGCGAGTC
>TARA_R110002012_G_scaffold1894_5_pt1 | contig 12454 bp, 12 predicted proteins | sample TARA_R110002012 | Tara Oceans TARA_R110002012 (sample SAMEA4396515) | marine metagenome | biome: Westerlies Biome; feature: [DCM] deep chlorophyll maximum layer (ENVO:01000326); material: water (ENVO:00002006), including particulate matter (ENVO:01000060) such as... | depth 40 m
AAATAAACCACCGGCTCTTTTTCCTCCGGATATAGCATCTGGTACTCGAGGAGCTTTTCCAAAGAGCCAATTTTTTCCTAGTCCCATACCTTTGCTCCACCAGTCTTTACCGATGCCGCTGGAACCAATACCAAATCTATTAAGACCGTATAAACCACCACCGATTAAAGCGGCTTTTCCTAAAGGGCTTTTAACAATTTTTTTAAGTCCTTTACCTATTTTTTTAACTGCTTTTCCTAGAAAATAAGGTTGACGGACGCTGGTTATTCCGCCTTTTGCATACAATTGTTTTGGTTCTTGTGCACGTGATATCATAATTTTGCCTTAAATTTTGAACTTACTTTGTTTTTGCGAACAAATCAAGCTTGGGCATCAGGACATGGACATCCCTTTGGATGTACTTTTCGTCTATTCCTTTAGCTTTCCACTCTTCTTCGGTCTTATAAATCTCCCCTGTTTCCTTATGTTTTATCGTTGTTGTAATTTTTGTGGGTTTTAATACAGGTACATCTTCTCCATCTATTTTAACAGTATCCATTAATCTGTAACCTCCTTTTTAATATTTAAATAACTAATAGTAATATCTACCCCATCGCTTACCGTGCCTGCTGTTGTATAGGACAGAACTGTATTGCCTTCAACGACCATGGGATTCGTTAAAATTTCTACGCTGGCTGCAGTACTTAAGGTTTGAGTATTGATAACTTGAAAACCATTGTTTGTAATCGTAATGGTAGGAGCATTGGCTCCTGATTTATTAGTAACATGTAGGGATTTAATAATATAAGTTTCTGAAATTAAAGGAAGCTGTGTTCCTCCTGAATCAGTACCAAAAAATTTAATAGGTCCTTCAGCTGATGTGCTGGTGACTCCATACATTTTATATTCATTAATTACAGCCACTATTCAATAAAGAAGCTCATCGCTTCTATCTCTTGTTTAACTTCTTCCTGAAAAGAAGTATTTAATTTGTTAATAACACCGTCTAGATCTCTAACTAATGATTGAAAAGTTTTTTGATCATATTCTTTACTAGCACGCGTAAGCGCTTGAGTAATTTTGGCCATTAGATTAGACTCCCTATACCTTGATCTTGTTCAGGCCCTGCTGCCATTAAGTCAAATTCTTGCATCGCCATTTTTTCTGCGTCTGCAGGAGAGAATCCTTGATTTATAAATTTATTATATAACTGTTCTAAAAGTCTATCGTTCCATTCATCAGAAACCATTTCTCCACCGGGAATACCTTGGTCTTGCATAAATTCAAATATATTTTCAGCTGGTTCTTCAGGATCTCCTCCTCTATAAAGACCTACTCTTCCGCCTTGAGCCCTACCCCAAGGATTTCTACCTTCTGTTCCTGTTGGCATACTTCCTTTACTCCCACCCGTGTTAGAGGCACCTTCATTATCTTTATCTTGTTCATCACTGCCTTCATAACTATAAGTACCTGAAGGAATACTATAACTAGGTGTCCCACCAGCTCCTGAATATTCATCATAGTCTCCGGTTCTTGCAAATGCTGTATCGGCTGCATCCATTTCTCTTCCAGTTTCAGCTTCCCATGCATCTCTCATTTTCCTTTGAGTAGCTACATTTCGGTTAATAATACTTTTTTTACGTGCTAGATTTTTATAAAAATTTAATTTTCGCATTTGGATAGTATTAGTTTTACCCTCTTCCTCTTGTTGAGCTACTAATGCTGCCAGCGCACCTTCTGGATCAGCCATTTTATCTGTGTATGCTCCATAATCTCCGAACGCTGATCTTACATTTATTCCAAAAGGATCTTTATTCCCCATAGTATTGTCTCCAAATACAGTGGGACCAGAATAGCCCATCTGACTTTGAATAAAGGCTTGATTGCCAGGATCCATGTCGTAATATTTATCTGGCATTATTTTTGATATCATACTACCTATTCCAAAAGGTAAACCTGCTGTCTTTCTTACATCTCCTTCTATAACTCCAGGCATATTTCCATATTGACCTTGACCAGGTAAAACATCTAAACCAAAATTTATAGTGTCGCCTATCGATCTCGAATAATTCCCAGTGGGAGGATTCATCATCTCCTTTACTGAACGTTGTCCTAGGCCCAAGTTATTTAACTGTGTTCCCAACCAATTTGGATTTTCTAATCTCTTTTGTCTGTTAGCTGTGTTGCTATAAAAATCTTCTATGAGTTGATTAGGATTAAAACTTCCGCCACCACCTCCTCCTGGAGCATAATAAGGATAAGCTGCTCCTGTACCCGTAACTCCTCCTGTGTTTCCCACAGTACTAGCGAGCATGGTGGAAGGAGTATAGTTTAATCGGTATTTTTCTTGGGGAATAAAATGTTCTCCACCTGCATAAATGTTTTGATCCCCTTGATTATAAAAAGGTACAGCCATTATCTTCTCCCGTCTGGATGTATATCCAGTCTAAATGTTCCTAACTTCCAATCTTGTGCTTGATAAGCACCATCTTTTAAGCCAGTGTTTGCTACTTTAAAAGCAATTCCTCGTGCTCGTGCACGCGTGTCAACTTTACCAGTGGACGAAGTAATTGTAAAGGGTCCTAAGGGAGAACTAGCCGCTGCATTGTTAGGATAGTTCCTAAGCATCAACGTCACTTGTGTGTCACCTGTTTGACTAATAAAGTCAGGGATCATTCTTTTAATTCTCATAATGTATTCTCCGTCTCCTCGTGCATCAGGCATTCCTACAATTTGTCCTGAGGCTGCACGTTTTTGAGTAATATCAAAGTCACCTGAAAGAATATTAGCAGCTACCGCTGTAATAACTCCTCCTGCATTAACTTGATCGGTCCCTGTTTCCTGTTCATAGTAGATCGTAATCCCATCCGTATTACCTACAACATCATAGGAAGCATCGTCACTATTATCATAATAACAAGCGTGGGGTTTATCAAAGACCGCGGAGTCAGCCCAAGCGGTACGTGGTAAACTTCCCGTAGTCCATACGGGTTTCTTAGCAATAAGAGAATCTAAATAGTTATAGGTCACCATTCGATCTATTACATCCGATCCGGTACTACAATAGAACCAACTTACTTCTCCAAATAAATTATTTAATCCACAGTTTACTAAATCTCGTGGGGTAGAATTTAAACCATCATAAACATAGTCTTCTACTAAACATGGCATTGTTTGCAGCTGACCTGAGTATTGGAAGAAACCATTTTCTGACATCCAGAAAGCGGTACCATCTACTTCCACGGCTGCATTCTTACCAATCAATCCACAGTTCGTTCCTGCTTGTTCGAAAGAAAAAGTAAAGGGAGCTCCTACGAATCTCATTAAATAGAGAGCCGTATCGGTCCATATATAAATAACATCTCGACCTCTTTTAGCTCCCATAATTTTGGAACCTCCGGCTAGTCTTTGTGTACCTGCGGTATTGTTAGCGGTTACGGTATAAGAATCTGAATCGTTAATACTTTCCTGATTCGAGAATCGGATAAACATATCATTTTGATTAGCTGCTACAGTCACATCACTTCCGGTTACGGTTCCTAAAAAGATTAAGTGACGATCCGTGGGTGATACAATAACGTGACGTGAAGCGGCGGGTGCATTAGACATTACAGTTGCTCGTTGTCCTGTTGGATTGGCTGCTGCTGCATCCCATTCAAAACAGGCTCCATTATAAATAAGAGCAATTAATTTTGTACCATAGTTATCTAAGATCCATAAACCAGGATCAATGGTATAGTCTGCAGAAGAAGGGTCTCCCCATGCTACATACTCAGAAATATTAGTGACCGTGGCTCCTGCTGAGTGAGTTGTTTTGCCTGATCCATTAGCTCCTCTTGGGCCTCCCGTTAAAGTATTGGTTGCGGTATCATTAGCGGTAAAACCAATATCCTCAGTTCCAATTCTAATTTCTCCTGAAGCTGGAAAAGCTGAAGAGTCAGTTAGTACAACCGTTGTTGTTGATGTGTCGGTTAAAGATGTTGCAAGTGTCGTCGTAGCCGGTCCTGGCGATGTTCCTGAATAAGAGCCTGTTCCCCATCCATAACCTCCAAGTTGCTGAGCCGGTCCAACTGTATAATAACATTTACCTGTGGCACTTCCTGAATTACTTAATTGAGTTCCTGATTCCGTGGTTGCCATCGTTACCGTAATCGTGGTTGCGGTCGGTGCTGATGTCACCATAAATTTTATGTTTTCAAAGGAAGCATCGTTATAAGTAGAACCCACTGCCGTGACTCCACTAACACCCGTCATTAAAACAATGTCATCATCAATCAATCCATGAGAACTTGGAAAAGTTATTGTGACTGTTTTTGTACCTGAGCTACTACTAAAATCACAACCAGCAATCGAGGTTCGAATAGGGTGAATGTCATAAAATTGACCCCCTGAATAGACATATAAAATTCTATTGGTACCAATAGCTGCGTATTTAACCCCTGCATTATCGTCCCAATGGTGTAAAGCTCGTCCAGCTCCAGTGAGTTTATCCTCACCTAATTGTTGCCACCCTCCTATTTTTTCAGGAGATCCATATCTAAATCGTACATAATCTCCTCCAGTCCATTGACCTTCGGCACCTGTAGATGTGACCTGTTTGTTAAAGCCGGGTGTAAAACCTAGTTTTTGTAGCATAGAAAAATCCGTTTAGAATACAATTATACTAGATCTATGGGGATTTCAACTGCTTATGAAGAGGCGTAGAAGACCTTTGTGGTGGAAAGAATCCCCCACGCCGATCTTCCTTATATCTTATTTTTTCTTTGGAGGCAACTTAAAACCTTTAAACCATGCCGGTAGTCCTAGAAAAGGACGTTTATCATAGAGATTATCTTTGGCTGTTTTCTTGGTTCGGTCATTATAATGAAGAAAAACTTGACCACAATCTTTGCCAGGAAAAGGATCTCTCCAGTGTTCAACTTCACATCCTGCATAAATTAACATATCCCCTTGATCTAAATCTACTTTGATTCCTGCCATTCCCGTTTTACCCGATGGTTCTAAATAAATAGGCCACGGATCTCCTCCTAAATTTAAAGTCGTAGAGACTTCACATGAATAGCGATCCTTATGTCGATGTAATACATCCCCAGTTTTGTATATTCGTGCATAAGAATAAGCCGGTTGTAATTTCAACGCTGTTTCCGTTTCCATTTTTTTATGAAGACCTTGAAGTAAAGTATCCATCGCAATGTCACAATAGTGGGAATAAGTATTAGGAATCTGTTGATCACTCCATGTTCCCCACTCTTCTGCAAAAGGATTAATCCATCTTTGATCAAAGAAAAAACGAGCTACTCTTCTTTTATTTAAGAAGTAGGTATAAATAAACTGAGCTAACTCTTTAGTAACCGCTTGTTTTAAAACTTTGTATTTATTTTTTTTGAATGACATTTTTTTTCTCCTTTATAAATTTTTTTCTTTTTTCTTCTATAATTACTTCTACAAAATCATCAGAAAATTTTCTAGGATGTTGTCCTAATAAATTTTTAACGTAGGCATTTTGAGTTGCCTTAGGTAAACCAATTATCTTACTTTTTTTCTGCATTTTTTTGCCTTTCTAACCATGAAGGTTGTAGAGGTTTTCCTAATACGCCATTAGGGATAGCCTGTATATTAAAATGAATAAAACGAAAAGGTTCATAACCATTATCGACTGTATACATATGGGGTAAATAAGAATTAAAAAAAATAAGTCTTCCGGGTTTAGCTAGATAATTAATTTGGCTAGAAGCTCCGGTTATTTTAGAAGGATCTTTTTGAGGAAGTAGATTCATAACTTGTCCTGGTCTAGGATCTTCAAAAACAGGTAGTGAAGTTTTTTCACTGGCTTTAAGAAAATAAAACCCAGAGATATGACCATTGTAATGAGTGTGCAAACTATGGTGTCCTCCTCCATCTTTAGAAAATTCCTGAACCCATAATTCAGTAGTAAAAATAGAATAATTAGTTAGATCAAATCCTTGACCATCTAAAAGATTCCATGCCGTTGCTCCAATATAATCTTGAAGTTCTTTAAATTGAGGATCACCAATTAAAGTGGTAGAGTGATGAACCCATGGATGCTCCCCTTTATTGCCCAATTTTTTATTTCTTTTTTTAATGTCTTCTAAATTAGTTAGACGAGCTTGTTTGATATAAGCATCAGATGCGGTATTAAAATCTTTAACCCACTCCGGTTTATCGGTCCAATAAATAGGAGAACTAAAATAATGTTCAGTATTTAAAGGCTCGGGTTTATTTTCTTTTTTTATTTTCTTTTTCTTCTTCATGTAAAAGGCCATCCTAAATTCCATATAACTAAACTATATCGAGATCCTTTAGTTACGGGTCTTACTCGATGCCAAACAAAAGAAGGAAAAATTACTAGAGATCCTTTAGGTCTTATTTCTGTGCATATTCTAGTATTTCTTTTTTTGTCTGGATCTAGATTTCTAAAATCAAATTCTAATTCTCCTCCTTTATAATCTTTTTCATCAGATAAGGAAAGAGTCACAGATAATTTTCTTATTCTTCCATGAGTTTGAGGATTATGGGGGTTGTTATAAGGAACTTCCCAACTGTCGCAGTGCCAATCATAATATTGTTTTTTATTGTATTTAGTAAACTGACATGATTCAGAAAAATCCCATTGAAAATTCCACCCTGCGTTGTTGTTAGCTTGACGAATAAAAGGATGAAGTTCTTTGTAAATCCAGTTTTCAGAAAGCCATACAATATTAGAATCTCGTTTCTTTTTTAAATCTTTGACTTGATCTCTATCCAATTTGTTATTTCCAAATCCTCCTGTGACAGCCATTTGTTCTTTTGTTTGTAGACCATATTTAATAATGTTATCACAGACATTGGCTGGGACAGCTTTTTGATAGTACCAATAATAGTTTTTAAGATTCATCTTTCTCCTTCTTTATAACATAACCCTTAAGCTAGTCAACTCCTATAAAATATAGGAGAGATAGTAAAATTTAATATAAAAAAAATTTAACTAATTGTGAGAGTATTACTTCCGCTTACAGTAAATTGTGCAACATAACATCCACCTGCAGGAGCCGGTAGTTGACTTACGCTATTTGATCCTGGACTTACTGCCATAGGCATTGAACTCGGAGTTCTAAAAATAACCACTCCCGATCCTCCATTTAAACCTACTCTTGAATTAGCACCTTGACCTCCACCGCCGCCACCTAGATTTGCAGTTCCTGCGGTTCCTGATGAACCTGAAGATACTCCACCATTTCCTCCACCACCGGGTCCACCTGTTCCTGCGGGACCACTAGGATTTGAAGCACCTCCTCCGCCACCTGCATAAGTGACAGGAGATCCTGTAATTGAATTCGCTACACCACATCCACCATTACCTGCTGCTGGACCTGGAGCAGTAGCTCCTACTGCACCTGCACCTCCTCCACCACCAGATGAGAAAGCCGTGGGGCCTCCATCAGCACCTTGACCTCCATTATTACCTTGAGGACCACCATTAGCAGCTGAAATTGGGGGAGTGTTTCCTGCTCCGCCCGGTTCACTTCCGTTTGAACTTCCACCACCACCTGAGCCTCCAGCTCCTCCAACTCGAATAGCTGGGTTACATCCAGGGCCGCCTGAAGCTCCGCCACCGCCACCGGTTGAGGTTAGAGTTGTAATTTTAGGACTAGCAATTGATGAGTCGGTTCCCTTACCACTTGCTGTGGGAGTTGTGTATGCAGGAGCTCCAGTTCCTCCGGCTCCTACAACGACGGTAAAAGTATGAGTTGTACAATATGAACTTAAAGGAATTTGAACAGGAGATGCAGTTGGATTACAGAAAGTATTTCTATAACCGCCCGCTCCACCTCCACCACCACCGTGGGAAACAGGACCTGGACCACCATAACCGCCGCCACCACCTCCAGCTACCATCATCCAGTCTATATTAGTAAAAGTTTCTAATTGTATCCATGCATCTGAAACTCTTTTTTGATATTGTGCTTGTTGAGGCCACATCCCTGATGTGTAATTTAATTCTTTTACTAAAACAACTCCTGATCCACCAATACCACCAACACCAGAACCGCCGCCTCCACCGCCGCCTCCACCGCCAGTATTATCTGTTCCATTATGACCTACTCCATTAGGAGAACCACTACCTGCTCCACCTCCACCGGGTGTTGCGGGAGTCATTACACCTGTGCCTGCAGCACAAGTTCCTCCTGATCCCCCACTTGCATAAACTCCACAATTAGGACCTCCTGGAAAAGTTGGCGATAAATCTGTACCAGCTCCACCAATACCTGCTGTCGTGGTTGGAGATGAACCTGGAGCATCACCACCTGTTCCACCTGCTCCGCCGCCACCACCTGATCCTGAACCTAAAGCTCCTGGAGAACTAATTGTATTAGCTGCACCTCCAGCATTTCCTTGACAAGCTGTGCCTGCTGAACCGGGATTACCTGCACCCGTATGAAAACCTCCGCCACCGCCAGATCCACCGGGATTACCATTTACTAATCCTGAAGTACCTCCCGCACCACCAGCAGTGGCAGTAAGAGTTGTACATCCAAATGTTATTGTAGAATTATTTCCGTTACTAGCAACGATAGGAGCACCGGGTCCACCGGCTCCGCCTCCTGCACCTATGGTAACGGGATAGGCTGAAGAATTAGAAAGATTATATGTAGTACCATTATTTAAAAGACCACCAGCACCACCACCACCGCCTTTGTCCGTAGAACCGCCTCCGCCACCAGCAATAACTACAGCTTTAACTACGCTTACTGCAGCAGGAGTACAATACGTTCCGCTTGCAGTTACAGTAGCAACATTGCATTTTCCAAAAGAAGTTGGATTAAGCTTCCCAATAATACCACCCTGTGAACGACCTGATTTGGCCATTGATGTCCTCCTATGCGGACACCCAAGTTAAACCTGATGCGTCCCAGTTCCAATTAGTTGAGTCTGATTTTTTTATTCCAGTCCACTGTGTGTTAGCTTCATCCCAAGAGATAGCATAATTAATTTCATGTTGAGCGTCTGCTTCTTGTGGACGAGTTACTGGTGCTTGCCAATCATCATCTGCATCTAAAGTCCATGATGCAAAAGGTTGTTGGCCTATAAATTTATTTTTACTAGAATCATAACGATCACCGATACCAGCATATTTTTTTCTGAATTTACTATTGTAAGAAGTTTGTTTCCAATTTCCACCACCAAAAAATGTAGAACACCAATTTTCTCCACTAACGTGTTCATCACTATCTACATGTCTATTATCCACGACAACGACTCTTTCAACAATTAAATGTGTGTCAGCCGTATGTCCGCTTGGATCTGTTTTTTCTTTTAATTCTGCGAAATGTGCCATTTGTTTTTCTCCTAGTGTGTTTATATTAAAAATATATACATTTGTAAACTACAAAGTCAAGGTTCCTGTAACCGTAAATACTGCAATAGTATCACTACCATCTGTAAATGTTGTATTTGTGCCGGGAGCTACTGCAAAACTCGCGGGTTTGCAAGCTGTTGGTAATCTTAAAACAACTAGTCCTGTTCCTCCATCACCACCTTCATAATCTCCACTTGGACTTGGGCCACGACCTCCACCACCGCCGCCACCGCCAGTGTTTACTGTTCCATCGCCTCCTGGTCCTGCACTTCCTGGAGCGGGTCCACCTTGACCACCGCCACCATCGCCTCCTGCACCATTGGTTCCTCCAGCTTCTGAGGTACCACCACCGCCACCAGCGAAATATCTTCCTGGAGCGGGTCCCGGTGTTCCATAACTTGGGGCTTGTGGAGCACTTCCGAATATTGCTGTTGTTGCTCCTATTCCTCCAGCACCTGCGGTACTACCCGAGCCAGAACCTCCTGTTGCACCGGCTCCTCCACCACCACCGGTTCCTGTACTTGGAGCAGGTGTTCCTCCAGCGCCCCCAGGATTTCCTTGAGGGGGGCTTGTTGGTGGATCATTTCCTGTACCTCCGGCGCCACCTGAACCTTCAGATCCTCCACCTGCACCTGATCCTCCTGGACCACCATCGGCCGCTGTATAATAACCTTCTCCACCTCCCGTTGAGGTGATAATACCAAAACTTGAATCTGAACCTTTTGTTGCGGCTGGGGCCGGATGTCCTCCTGCTCCACCAGCACCTATAGTAACGGCATAAGAAGAACCGTCGTATAAAGTCATTGTGGGAGCGGCTGGAACTCCATAAGAAGTTCGATACCCTCCAGCTCCTCCACCGGCACCGTGATTAGTTCCACCACCTCCACCTCCACCGGCTATCACTAGATAATCTACAGCCACAGTTGTAGCTGGGTAAGCCGTTGTAAACATGGCTGAACTATTAAATAAATGTTGTGTCTTACACGAGACACATGAAACTGTTCCTCCAGTTGCTTTTTGAGCACCTGGATATTGAACAATAATAACACCTGATCCGCCAGCATTTCCTGATCCGGGACCGCACGCGCCACCGCCGCCTCCACCACCAGTGTTAGCTGTTCCGGCACATCCTTGAGTAGATGGATGTTTTCCTCCAGCGCCACCGCCACCAGGACCTGCAGCTCCTCCAGCAGGAGTAGGTGCACTTGGTCCTGCAGCACCTCCGCCACCACCTGCTCTTAATGTTGAATCTCCGGGCCATACGCTGGAACCTGCGCCACCTGCGCCTCCAGTTCCACAACCTCCTGGACCGGTTGGACCGCTTGAATCTCCTCCGACACCGCCGGCTCCACCGCCGCCTCCACCGCCAAATTGATCTCCAAGAATTCCTGAACCACCTGTATTTCCTTGAGACATAAATCTTGCAGGAGAATTTCCACATCCTCCTATGTTATTTCTTGGAGCACTAGTTCCTGCACCATAAGCACCTCCACCACCTGATCCTCCTGTTTTTCCTCTTCCGTTTGGAGTTAGAGGTCCAGAACCAGCAGCGCCTCCGCCACCACCATCAGCTTCCATTATTTGAATATCAGGACCTGAAAAACTTGTAATACCACCATTTCCACCAGAAGAACCTGGAGGAACAGGACCTGCTGATCCACCAGCTCCAACAACAGCTGCATAAGCAGTTGAAGATCCTAAAGTTAGAGCGGTATTATATTGATAACCACCACCCCCACCAGCACCTGAATTTTTAGAACCACCACCGCCACCACCAATAGTTAAAATATTAACATCACCCCATGGACTAGCAAAACTCCAATTATTATTTAAAGCTTCATTATATTGGTCTTCCATGCTCCACATACCAGAAGCACCAGCACCCGGGGCACCACATGATTCTTTAACGAATACGACACCACTTCCACCTTGACCTGAAACACCAGCAGGGCCAGGTCCACCTGATCCACCGCCGCCTCCGCCACTATTTGTTATTGCTGAAACAGCAGGAACATTTGCAGCAGGATAATCTCCTACTCTTGCTCCACGGCCTCCGCCATAACAACCACCAGGAGTAGCTGGGGTAGGTCCCCATGCTCCGGCACCGCCTCCGCCACCCATAGTTCCAGGGAAAGCTCCATCAGCGCCACCATATGTAATTGAAAAAAGTGGGGCAACAGCTTTTCCAGCTCCTGCACATCCACCTGTGTTTTGACCACCAACAGTTCCAGCAGCTCCAGCGCCACCTCCACCGCCACCTCGGTTTGGATTAGCATCAGTAGGGGCTGTACTTGGACTAGCTCCAGCACCGCCATCATTTCCTTGACACGCCGTACCACATCCTTTAGCACCGCCGGTTCTATCATGACCCGAACCTCCGCCACCTGATCCGCCATCGGCTCCGCATTTAGCAGGAGAAGAAGTTCCTCCTCCGCCTCCGCCGCCACCGGTTGCTGAACAGCAACCAAAAACTGAATTGGATCCACTACCACCTATGGTAGGAGTAGAAACAGGAGAACCTCCTGCGCCTACAGTGATTGTATATCCTGTACTACTACAAACTGATTTGCATGAAATAAATCGAACTCCGCCAGCTCCACCACCGCCGCCTTGTTCATCACCACCACCTGCACCACCACCAGCTACAACAATGGCGTCTACTTGAGATGTACACGCACCTGTAGTGTGAGTTCCACTAGCTGTGTGAACTGAAACTTTTGAAACTGAACCGATTTTACCGACTGGGTTGTTGGGTCCGATAATTCCGCCATTAGCCATGGTTTAATTACCTCCCTACGCGTCGTCTAAGACTTCATATGTTATGAATAATTCTAAGTCCCCAGTTGCACTTGCTCCACCTTTAAGTACATCGGCCTCCATTAAATAGATAGGAGTGTCGGAAATAACCAGTGAAGAATCTGCCGGGACTGTAATAGTTTTGGCTAAATATGTTGTTGCTGATGCACCTGTTGGAGTTAATCCATTTGCTGCAGCGGTTCCCATTCCGTCAACGTATAAATTAACATCAGCGGCAGCTGATCCATCAACATTCGCAACTACAATTCTGTTTATTTTTAATAATTTTTCTGCATCTACTGTAAGTAATGTAGCAGTTAA
>TARA_R110002012_G_scaffold85883_1_pt1 | contig 12440 bp, 4 predicted proteins | sample TARA_R110002012 | Tara Oceans TARA_R110002012 (sample SAMEA4396515) | marine metagenome | biome: Westerlies Biome; feature: [DCM] deep chlorophyll maximum layer (ENVO:01000326); material: water (ENVO:00002006), including particulate matter (ENVO:01000060) such as... | depth 40 m
TTTTTTTATTTTTCTTGGGTTTTTCTTCAACTCCAATTTCCCAACTTTGCCAACCACCTATCAACGCTAGTCGTTGCCACGTTTCTAAATCTTGTGAAACAGCGGTTGTTACATTATCTGTTTTTCTTATTAATCTATCTAAAGGAATGTTAGTAGCTGCAGATACAACGTTTGCTCCAGCTAACCAAGCTGGGTTATCTAAGCTCCAACCTCCGTTTATCATTTCGTCTTTATCCCATTGATAAGATCTCATAGCTTGATTAACTCTAGATAATTTAGAAGAAATAGGTGGTGAAATTTTAGTTAATTCATAACCTACTTTTTCTAGTTTAGGAGAACTTTTTTCCAGCTCATTGTTTATTCTTATTATAGAATTTTTAACAACAGATGTAACAGCGCCAGCTAAACCAATTCCTCTTAATATTGAATCAGCCATGCCATTAGCTATTGTAAATGTTTTATTTCCAAGCTGATCCTCTTCATCTTCATCAAAAGCCAAAGCAAATATAGCTTGTTGAAGCGCATTAAATATTAAATTTTGAGCCACACCGTAGTATATTATCTTACTTATATTAGTCTTTGCATCTCCTCTGCCATTTTTAAGATCGCTAGCGGCTTTTTTTATAAGTCTAGCATACTGAGCTGGTGTGTTAGCAAAAGCTAATACAACACGTCCTAAAGGACCAGCTTGCTGAGCGCTAATTCTATCAGGCCTGCTTGATTGTTGAGACTCTTCTGATATTTCTCTAAAATCTATAAAAGCTTGTTTTTCTGCAGCAGATTGTTCCATGCCTCCTTTAACTAAGGCTTTTACTCTATTTCTATAAAAAGTAGATCCTCCTGAAGCAATAGCAAAACTATCAGCCAATTGAGTAGGAGTAAAACCAAACTCTAAAAGCTTATTTATAACACCTTGTACTCCACCTTTTTTTGCCATGTCAGCTATATCAGCCTCATTAACGTTTATTCTTAAACCTCCTCTTCTTTCTTTTAAAAAGTCAGAATTAAATAAGTATTTAAAATCTGACCAAAACTGTTTTTGATTTGCAAAAGCAGCACCAGCTCTAAATATATTATTGTCGCTAAAATTAATAAAGTTTACTGCGGATATAGTTTGAAGTATCGCTGATCTAGTGTTAAAGAACATTATAGTACCTATAGATCCAGTTAACCAATCAACAACTTTACCCGTAAGCGCATCACCTTTGAAAGCTCTGTTTCTTCCAGACTTCATTCTTGATAGTATGTTTTCTAAAGCGTTTCTATAGCCTTTACCATAAGCGGCTTCAAGCTTATTTAAATTGGTTTCAGAAAATATAGCGTCGGCGTTTTGTTGCCATTGTTCTAAATACTTAGATCTTTTAGTTGTGTTTAAAGTTTCTAATAAATCTGTTGTTATAGTACCAGCAGGCCAACCTGGTCTAGGCGCAGCATACTGATCACCTTTCTGCATGTTAATTAATTGGTCGGCAAATAATTTTAAATCAGCATTTTCTTCGACAAAACTGTTTAATTCTTTTAAATCAACCTTAGATAAACCATCAATATTCATACCTTGTTTTGTCCAAATATAAACCCTAACAGCTTGTTCTCTAGTGAAAGGTTCTCCTGGTATTTTTTTACGTAAGTTTTTAGGTACTATTTTTAAATCTTTTTTAAGCTCCGTATAATCTTTTAATAATGATATTCTATCTCGTGAAATATTCTGCATAGCTCTACTGAAAGGGTTTAAAAGATGAGTTTTATACCAAGCCATTTGCTCGTCACCCTCTTTACCTTTACTTAGAGTAGCATATAATAATCCAACAAAGTCTTCAGCGGAAGGAGGTATAAAGAAATTAAATCTTCCTTTACCAGCTCCTGCTACTTGAGCTTTTATCCTAGCGTATTCTTTTTCAGAACCTATGCCTGTCTTTTTTTCTATTATATCATTAAAACCTTTACTAAGATCAGCAGGACTACTGTACTTAACAAATGCTTGACGCGCTTTAGACTTAACATCTAGAACGCTTAAAGCATCTTGAACAGCTTTTACGTTTTTATAAGCATCATCAGCAAAATAAAAATCATTATATCCTTCAGCCGCTTTACCGACAACCCATCTAGCTTTAGCCCCTGGGTCTCCATCTTCTAATCCTATTATGTTTTTTAAAGGTATATCTAAACCTAAAGCTTTTAAGAAATCATGAATAGGTTTTGCCGCGGCCATTGGTCGAGCTGTTAATATAAAAACATTTTCATTTCCAAACTTTTTATTTCTTGCTAAAGCTTTCTCAAACATAGGTCCTTTTTTTCCTTTGTTTATTTTACTAAACTCTGAAAAATCAAACACAGCTCCTTCTGCTTCTAAATCAGCACTTTTTTTAGCAAACTCAGTTGCGTTTATGCTTTTTGTCTCACCATTAGGTAAAGTGTATAGTACGTTTGATTTAGTGGTTGCAAGTGTATCGTCAAAGTCCCAAACACTTATACCCTTATTAGGTGCGTTAGGATCACGAGCATTATCAAAAGCTTTATCTAGTTTTCCTAATTCATCTATTATTGAGCTATTAGTTTTATCACTTTTAAATTGCAACCTAACAGGTTGAGATTTATTATCTTTAATTGTAGCTTTATCTACATTAATAGCTATTTTTTCATAAGCTTTAATATCAGCTTTAGCTTCTGATTCAGTGTAATCTGGATTTTTTAATCTTTCCTGTATAACTTCATTTTGTTTTTCAGCCATATTAGGGCTTTTATAAAATGATTTAGGAACACCTACACCCATTATTTCAGCAAAAGTTTTATTACTTTTTACGTCAATTATAGTGTTGAGATTTATACCCGCTGCAGACATTCTTAAAATACCAGCGTTAGGCGTAAGAACGCTAACACCTTCTGGAAGTGTAGAATCTAATTTAGCTAAGTCTAAAAGTACATCGTCTTTTTTAGAAAGTTTAACTTGAATATAATTTTTTCTAATATCTTTAAATAAACTATTTACCTTACCGTCTTTTATAGCTAATATTAAACTACCACCTATAACAGAAGCAGGTGGACTGTGTTCTTCTCTAGTAGGAAGTTTACCCCCTACCTGGTTTGATTTACCAATTAAAGCGTATTCTGGGTTTGTAGACTTAGCTGTAAACGGAGCTGCTATTTTTATAAGTCCTCTTGTTGCTTGATAACTAGACGTTATAAACAATGAAGCTAGTTCTATAGGCATTCCTTTTTTAACAGCTGATTCTAGTTTTTTTGCTACAAACTCTAAAACGTCCATATTGTCAGCCGACTGTTTATCACCAGCTGGCGTAAAAGCTTTAACGTCGCTCACGCGCATAGCTTTAGGTATGTCTTTATAATACTTATCGTTTTCTCTTGCTTTTTTTAATGCTTCTTTAAAAGCAGGGTCTGTATTGCCGTAGTATAAACCACCTCTTGCTGGTACGTTTATATAAACACCTTTTTCTTTTTTACGGCCACTATTACCAAACATACCTCCTAAAAACATGAAGCTAGGTATCCTATATTTAACTATAGAATCTAGCATCTCTTTTTGTTTAACAGCTCTATTAGAACTATTAACTGTAATTTTTAATTCAATACCAGCTATTTTAGCTGCACCAGTTATACTTTTAGCTTGACCAACTTGCTCTTGTTTGTTTTCGTAATCACTAAATAAAACTCTTTGATCTACTTGAAGTTTTTCAGATGTTACTCCTCTTTCTCTAGGGCTAAATCCTTTTTTAACCTGAGCTTCTGGAGTGGCATCTCTACCCATTTTATATCCAGCTGCTTCTAAAAATTTACCCCTTCTATTACCAGCCAAGCTACTACGTTCACCCGCCTTCACGGTAGGGTTATAGAACTTTTTAACTTGAGCTGGGGTTGGGTTTAAATAATCATAGAGCATAACTCCTTGAGCTTCATTCTCTACATAAACCCTACCTGAATCTTTATATTTTCTTATTTCTGATTGAGTTGTTAATTTTCTATTTGGCTTTACAAAAACTCTTTCTTTATTTTTTATTAAATTACCCTTGTCTGCTTCAATAAAATATTGTATAGGTATTTCAGATTTTTGTGTAAAAACATTAGGGTTAGAATCTATAAATTCCTCAAAAGTTTGTATACCTGTTACACCTAATCCAGCTTTTACTGTATCTTTTAACTTTGTTTCGTATGTTTTCTTAACTGTTTTAGCATACGTTGGATCACTAGGAGAAGGTAACTCATCTTGTAATTCTTGTACAAGTTCTTTTATAGCAGAAGCGTTGTCGCTAGATATTCCTTTAGTTTTACTTCCAACAGGTGTAACTTTTCTTCTGAAAGTAGATTCTATAACTTCATCTTTAGCGTCTATTGTTTCATCAATACCGGCAGATGTATCTTCAAAATCCATCACAACACCTTCACTAGTAACATTTGAAATAGTATCAGGGGTTTTAGCGTATTCTTTTTTTACATCTAATAAAGCGCTTTGTGCTCTACCTCCTTTACCTTCTTTATTTCCATAAACAAAACTAAATAAACTTTGAAAGCTGTCGTTAAAATTAGGATTATAATTAGTTAATATTCTACGGTTAACTTCTTCTTTTATTTTTCTATTTATGTTTTGTTTTATTTCTGGGCTTAAAGAACCTAAGTTTTTATCTCTGTTTATTAGTTGATCTATATAATTATTAAACTGAGAATTTGTATCTATATAGTTGTATACACCAAAAGCAGCCTCGCTGTTGTTTTTAAAGTCATCATTAGATTTTAAACCTTTGTCTATAACAAAACTATCTATGTCATTGCTAAATGATTCTTTAGGAGTTCTTATACCTTGATCTGTAAAGTTTGCATTTAAATCTTTTGTTTCAATACCATCTACAGCGGCTTTTTGTTGAGCAGATGTAAGTTTTCCTTTTTTAATACTAGTATTATAATCTCTAACAAAATTAAAAACATCTTTACCAGTTTTAAACTTTATTGGTTTACCTGTTATTTTTTTATATATGTCGCTAATATACTTACCTATTTTATCAAATACGCTTTCATTGTAAACCATTCTACCCTCTAGCATTTCTTCACTAAGAATAGTTAAAGCTTCTTCAAAGTTTTGAGGGTTGTTTTCTAAATCATAAGACGTTAGTCTTTGTAAGAAATTTTCACTAATGTTTAACTTATCAGAATTATTTTTTATTTCGTTTAACAAAGATACGCCGATACTTTTAGCTAACTCCGCATCTGTACCTATAGTTTTAGCAAGTATAGCATGCAACACCTCGTGAGCTTCAGTGGTAACGTTGTTTTGATCTCTTGATTCGTTTATCAAAATAAACTGATCACCGTTTTCATTTGTAACTATTGTACCAAAACTAGTAGTCTTTTTTTCCCCTACATTATATCCTTGCTCTTCTAGTTCATTTAGCTTTTTTGATATTGATTTATCATCTTCAAAATATTCCATGGGAACACCTAGATCTTTAGCTATGTTTTGAGCACCGCTCATTATAGTTTTACCGTATTCTTCTTTTGCTATACCAACTAGTTCTTCATTGATGTTTGATATTTCTTGCTTTTGTCCTTCAGTTAAACCAGGGTCTAGCATGTCTACTTCTTCTTGCAAAGCGTTTCTTTTCATTATTAAATCAAAAGATCTTTCTTTGTTCTCTACAGCATAGTTAGCTGGTATTTTTAAACCTGTGTTTCTAGCATTTGATAAAGCTTGAGATTGTTTTGTGTATTCAGCTTGATCTATTTTGTTAGATTCTAAATCTGCTTTAAGATTAGATTCAGCCTGGTTAAAAAAAGCATCTGTAATTTTTAAACTTTCAGCATCACGCATATTAAATCTAGTAGCGGCTGTTCTTGCTAAAGCCCTAGCTTCGATACCTGCTTGTCCAGCTATTTTACCACCACCTAAGGTTATAACTCCAACTATTCCTCCGGATATAGCAGCATCTTTTATTTCTTCAGGATTAAAATAACTCCAAGAACTAATATCACTAAAGTCATCGGATAGTTGAGTTCCAACATTTACTTGACTAACAACTTGTTGAGTACCCTCTGTTGCAAATTCTCGCCCGCCCGCTATACCAACGTCTTTTAATTTACGTGGTGCGTTTTTAGCAAATTGACTTATTTGACCTTTAAATAAAGAGGCCATAGATTTTTTATTCAACTGACCAAGTCCTATACTTTTAGTTAAACTTTTCATTAAAGGAACCGCACCAGCTCTTTCTAATCCTATTTCTAAAGCACTAAACGCAGCGTTTTCAGCTAAGTCAGCATATTTACCAGCAGCTATAGCAGATGCTATTGCTTCTTTTGTCGGAGATATACCATCAGCTTCTAGTCCCTTGGTTATAGCATCGTAGTAATTTTGCCCATAAGTCGTACCAAACATAGCGGCCAATCCTAACCCACCTGTTACTGTTCCGGCTAAAGCAGTTCCACCCATTACAGCTATACTAGTTGTAGCGTCACCAACGGCTAACATAGCATCTTCTAAACTTATTCCGTCTGCATAATCTGGGTTTCTAAATAAAGATAAAGTTTGCTCTGTTTCATCTATTTCACCTACTGTTTCTACAAGATTTTGAGCTGTTTTTATTCTTTCTTGTTCTAGTTGTTTTAATCTTTCTCTTACTGTTCCTGTTTGAGTTCCGTAACCAGTGCGGGTACCAGCTTTTGTTATTCTATATTTAGTACCCCAACTTGTTTCTTCATCAGGATTCATTTTTTCTAACTTAGCCGTTTCTTTTAGTATGTTATTTATGTCTCCGTGAAATCTAGTAAGTCCAGCTTTTTTAAAACCTAAACTAAAGTTTTTAAATCCTTTTTCTAAAGCTTCAGTATAAGCGTAGCTATCAGAGAGTTTACCACCAAACCAAGTGTCCTGTCTCGATCTTAAATAATCAGTGTTTCGTTCGGCCATTAAAGCTTCCGTTATCTCTGTATATTCTTTAAACACTGACTTAAACGTATCTGAATTTTCTAAAGGTAAAGAAACATTATCTTGCCACCATTTGTTAGCTTCTTTGTTTGCTTTTATTACACCTTCTTCTGTTGTCAAATCCCATTCGTTTCTTTTTTCTGCTTCCCATTGGTCATAAGAAGACTTAGATGCTTTCACAAAAGAAGATTCAAGCTGCTTTAATATAGGGTCGTTTCTTAAAGCTTGAGTTCTACCATCTTCTAAAGCTTGTTCAAACTGTTCTGGTTCGGTATATAGATTAAAATCTTTTGGCAAGTAAGAATTTATTAACGTTGCAAACTCCTCTGTAGGTTTAACCACAAAAGAATCAGAACCTTTTTGATAAACATTTTCTTTGTAAAGTGGTTTTGCTACTATTTTTTCAGCATAATATAATCTTTCTTGAGGAGTTTTATCGCTTAAAAAAGCATAATTACCTCGGCCACTTAAAGCGTCATCATATTGTTTTTGAAAATCTTGAACTTGTTGTTCAAAGTTTCTTTGATCTCCAAATACTAATTTTCCATTTGGATCCTTGTCTAACCCACTGGCTTTTGGAGTTTTAGATTCTATTTTAAATTTTTCAACAAACTCTTCTACTGATAAGTTATTGTTGTTGGCTTCTTTTTTTACCTCGTCTAAACTATAATTGTAACCTTTTACTTTAAATATAGTATCGTTATCGTAGGCTGAGTCCGATAAAGACTCTTCCAAGTTTGATTCCATATTCTCGGATGCTACCGGATTGCTCGATGTTACCGCCACATCCTCTACAGCAACACCGTTTGTCTTTCCCTCGACTTTGTTCATTTTATATTTATTAACAAAATCATCAATAGAAATATTCTCTTGCTCCGCCTGCTTAGTAACCTCTTCTAAGGTATACTCATGGCCGTCTAGTTCAAACATATTTAATTATTTTTTGATTGATTGGTCGTTAAATCACCTAAATTGGGTCTTTTTGATTCAGAAAGAGTATCACCAAAATTACCATACTTAGTTATAAATTCAGACATTTTTTTAGCAGCTTCATTTGTGTTGCTTAGTTTTATTTCTTCTTCAACACCATCTTCGTTTATTAAAGTTACCGCGTCCACACCCCAATTAGATGTATCTATTGTTATTTTCAAATCTTCCATATGATCAGATAAAGAAGCTCTTACTGGTCGCTCTCCTTTAAACCTAGTTAATGATAACATTTTTTCATCTAAACTATTAATAAATTCATCTTCATTAGTTTTTTCGTCGCTAAGTAAACTTTGGCTAATTCTATCACCTACTGTTTCTTTGTCTAACGTAACAACTTTATCTGTTGAGTCTGTTTCTTTGTATCTACCTAAGCCTATTAACAGGTTTTTAATTTTGTTTATATCTTCTGGGTAGTTTATATTAAACTCTCCAACTATTTCTGTTTTAGTATCTTCTCCTTCTATGTTTTTTTCTTTTACAATTTGATATAAACCAGGTGATCCTGATTCATCAACCTCTCTATACTTGTAGTTTTTAAAGTTAGATAAAGCAGCATTAAATTGATTAACGCCTGTTTTACCTGTATTTAGCCAAGCGTCGTCAATTTGATCGCTCATCTCTTTATCTCTTTGGGCTGTAATACTATTGCTACCTGTTCTTGGTGAGCTTGGAACAGTAGTCATACCACCTTTTCTATCCATAGGTATTCGGTCTATACCATATTGTATATAGCTTTTTATAAAATCTTCTTGAGATTCTTTACTAAATACACTACCAGGCAAACCTTTTCCTGATTTTAATTCTTCTTCGTTTCCAAATATCTGCATCCAAACTATATTAGCTTGCTGAGGATTTTTTAATAAAGCTTTAGCTTGAGCTTTAAAAGCTGGAGTTACAGCCCCTAGTATTTTTTCTTTATCTTGTTCGTATATAAAGTAACGCATAGTTTTATCTTTATTGTAACCAAACGTTGCCGTGTCTCTATTATACCAGTCATCACCTAATTGACCATTAACTTTTATGCCTAATCCACCAGGGTTTTCTTTGGTTGGTGCTCCAAGTACAGCATCCATCATTTTATTTATTTCTGGAACTTTACCTGGATCAAAATTTAAAAATGTAGCAGCCATTACATCTATACCATTTTCTCCATACTTTTCTCTTATAGAGTCGTTCATATATTTAATACGCCATTGGTTTTCTTCGTTTAAATACCACTCTTCAGTTCCAGGCATACCATTTCTTATGCCCATTGCTTCGTTAAAAATAGGGTAATATTCACCTTGTCCAACCGTAGCAACCCCGCCTTGATCACCTACGCTACTTAAATTATCAATATTATCTTGTTTCCAAGTTGCATCTGCATCTTTACCAGCTTCAATTAGAGCACCCATTTTATTTAAAGAAGCTTGATATATAGCTTGTTTATTTAGGTATACTTGTTGTTCCTCTCTGCTTTTTGCACTTCTAGCTCCAAGATCTGCTTGAGCTACCACATCCATAACTTGATGAATATTGCTATATAAGCTAGGATTATTAACCCCTGCTTTTTGCAGGTTAGTCATGTAAGCTTCTGTTTTGTTAAGAACAAATTCTCTATTTTGATCAAGTAATAACTGTTGTCTTTTAGCGGCTTCGCTTTGTTTAGCTGCAATAGTATCTAAAGTTTTTGAAACATTTTGACCTATACTGTTTATAGCTTGAGCATAAAACAAACCTGTTTTGTCATCTATAACTGTTTGAGGATTTTCGTAAGCTCCTTTTGAGGTGTAGTTTCTTGAAAATTTTGGTAAAGCCATTTCTTTTATTTTAAATTATTTTACGATGTTAGCCGGCTAGCCCACCAACAAGACTACCTGTTATATTACCTACAGAACTTATTCCAGAGCTTAACACAGCAGCTCCGCTTTGTCTTGCCGCTACTTCTGCTTGAGCCTGACCAGTTATCTGTGCTTGTTTTCTATTCATCGCCTCTGTCTCTCTTCTTTCTTTTTCCCCATATTCAAACTCACGACCTAAAACATTAGCCTCTTGCATTCTTTGAGCTTCTGCTAATTGCATATTTTCTGTTCTATTTTTTTCATCAAGTTGTAATTGTTGTAGATTAGCTTCACCACTAGCTCTTAGTTGTTGGTTAGTACTTTCTTGCATTTGTATATCAGCTGCAACTCCTTTTTTACTAGCCAAAGCGGCTTGAGCTAAAGCTGTAGCACCACCTGCTGAAGCACCTGTCGCGGCAAATAAATCTAAAGTATTAGCTAAAGATATATCAGCTTGTTCTGCTTGAAACTCAGCGGCGGCAGTAGCAACTCCAAGGTTGGCAAAAGGGTTGGATAAATCAGCACTATCATCAGAGATCATACTAGATAAAGATTCTATCTCGTCATAAGGATTTATTATTTCTTGTCTACCTAATTCAAGTTCTTCAAGCTCGTCCATTAAACGATTTTTATTTGATCTAGCCCGTCTCTCTTGTTTTTTAGCTTGATTAGCGCCATGTATTGTCCCACCTACTGTTGCCGCTGTGCCTACTACTGCTGCTACTGTTGCTATTGTTGCTACTACTCCTGCCATGCTTATATATTTTTTATTAATTCATAAGATGGATTTGCGTCAACACTCCACCCTAGTTTTTTATGTGTTTCTATTAAGTTGCGGTTTCTGCCTATACTAAACATATGAACTTTACCTATGTCTTTACAAGCAGCTTCTGCACTTGTTATTAATAGTTCTAAAGCTTTTTTTCTATCTTTACCTCTATACTTTGGATCTGAAACAATCCATTCTAATAATACAGCATCAGAGTTAGTTATATAAATAAAACCTGCAACTATTGGTTTGTCTTTTTTTTCTACCATTAAACCGCCTGTTCCGTTGTTTGGTAGAAAAGTTTTAGGAGGATTAACCCAATTAGGCCAAGCATCCCACCATTCACACAACGTGTTCCAGTCTGTTTCTTTTAGACCACGTACTTTTAATTCACTCATATAATATAATTTAATTTAATACGCTGATTCTACAAAATCTGAAGAAACAGCAAATAATTCTTTCATACCTCCTACATCTGTAACCGTATCAGTTGACATTGTTACTGTAGCAAAATAGCCTTTTATGCCACTTAACGCATTACCAAAAGAAACTTCTCCGGCAGCAGCGCTACTATTGTTTATTAAGTTAGTCATATATTTGTTTTCTTTTCTCACAAAACCGGCATATTGTATAGGGGGAGTTAAAGGTTGTGGATACTGAAAACCAAAGTTATCATAACTCCCTTGAAGATAACTATAAACTTTTGGCGTAGTGTCTTTAGTGTTGGTTGTATTTGGTTCTATAAAACCTGGTGTATTCACAGATCCGATGCCCGTAAAGTCACTTATAAATTCATCAACTTGCCAGCCATTGCTACCTTCGTAATTAACTGTTTTAAAGTTTTTAGACATGCTAACACTTGGGTTAAATATAAATGTTATCCTAGACGAATGATCAGTATTATAAAAATTGTTTCTATTGATACTTTGGCCTGTTACTGGGTTTATTTCTGAGTAGTGCTTCCATAGCGCTCCTCTATTTATAGTATAAAAACCATTTTTTAAACTAAACATAGCGTCTGGTATGTACGAAAAGAAACTAGTCCAGCCTTTTGGTATTTCGTCAAAAGCTAATGTTTTAGATATAAGATTAGGATTACTTGGCTGCAACGATAAAACGTATTGTTTATTATGTATATCCCAGCCACCTATTATTTTACCAGTAGAAAAACTAGATGAATCTATATTGCTTAAAGAATCTCTAAAGAAATCCATCATACCATAATTGGATATTTCAGTTAACCCATCGTTTGATAAACGCAACACGGCGTTTCTATCTTTGTCAGTAAAATACTTTCTATTTCCATAAACAGCAAAGCTTTCAGGATTTTTACTTATACCATAGTTTCCCACGTAAGGTATTATATCTCCTATAACAACATTAGAAGCTGTAACACTACCACCACCTTCTGCCGAATATATAGCATCTTTATCAATTAAAGCTCTATTTACTTTTGATTCTTGAAATATAATTAAATTAGTATCTTCCGCATAAAGTTTTTGAATACTACCGTTGGCAGGATCTACAGCTTTAGTTATATCATCTGCAACTGAAAATTGATTAGTATTGTTAACACCTGTTCTAGAATTAAATATACCAGAGTATATCATTGCATTATTTCTAAAAGAAGCATTAGGTTCTTCTTCAACTAAATAAGCTTTAGCACCTAAAGAAACAGATGTATTATTGTATCCTCCTCTGATTCTTGACTCTTCTATCGCCCAGTTTCTATTAGTTGCTGCTGAGTCAACGTTATCCTGTGGATAGGTGCCATCTCCTCTAGACCCGTTCCACATAGGAAGATCCGCCTGACTTACAGCTTTTCTTAAAACAAAGCTATTAAAGAATTTTACTTCTAATATTGCACCTGCCATATCTATATTATTACTTGTTTATTTCTTTTATTACTGAGTAGTGCCAGTACTTCTCCAAGGTT
>TARA_R110002012_G_scaffold185374_3_pt1 | contig 12430 bp, 11 predicted proteins | sample TARA_R110002012 | Tara Oceans TARA_R110002012 (sample SAMEA4396515) | marine metagenome | biome: Westerlies Biome; feature: [DCM] deep chlorophyll maximum layer (ENVO:01000326); material: water (ENVO:00002006), including particulate matter (ENVO:01000060) such as... | depth 40 m
GAGCGTGTCGTCGATGTGCAAAGCGCGCTTAACTGGATGAAAACAAAGATCGTCTGACCGTCATCCCTGCAAACGCAGAGACTCAGGGATAGAAGGCTCCCAACTATGATCACCTGAGCCCTGGCTCTCTGGCCTGGATGATTGTTAAAGCTTGTTTGGGAACTTTACTGGAATTGGAAGTTTCGTCGCTCGACGAGCGGGCACGACACCGTATTCAGGTTGTTCTTGCGGCCGCAAGGTATGTATTTGTTAGGCAAAAAACTCTTTAAAGTGTTGCCGATTGATAGGCAGAACAGCGATAGATCTTACCATTTGTAAGACGCGGATTGGCGCAAATCCAACCAAACGCGAATCCCAAATTGAACTCTTTCGTTTGCTTCACTCCACCAAGCCGTTTCATCTGATTCAGGGCGCTTTACCCGATCACACTTTTCCCGGTATGAAAGCTCTTGCCATAGGTGGTATCCATGAATAAGCCGCGGATACGAGGGGTAGTAAAAACTATCTGATTTAACCAATGCAGATAGAAACGCAGCGCTGATGTATGTGAGGGAAATTGCTGGTAGAAACCGTTTTTATCTTAACGTAATTGTTCCAAGTATCATTGTATGCGTTGTGTTTTTCTATATTTGATGATGCAATATGGTAAATAATAAAATTATTCCAGATAATAAATAATTAATTTCCGATTTTGATTTTTTAGAAAGGTAAATAAATCGATGTGGGATGAGAATTTAGTAAAAGATAAAATGGCTATTCTTATTCCGACGCGTAATAGGCCGTTTTTGATTTTTGATCTTCTGGTATTTATCCTGACGTCAAATTTAAATATTGATTTATATATTGCTGACTCAAGTTCTGTTGAAAATAGAGTTTTATTAAGGAAGATTTTAAGTGAAATAAAGAAAATGGATAAAAATAATATACTAAAAATAAATGTTATTTATTTTGAAGATAGACCGGATGTTGGATTGTTTTACAGAAAAATAATTCATGCAGTAAAATTAATCCAGCATGAATATGTTTTTCTTTTGCCGGATGACGATTTTCCAAATTTTTGTATTTGGGGGGACGTGCTGAAAGTATTTGAAAATGACGATTCCGTTAGTATCGTTTCTTCAAATTACTGTAACATTTTGGAGGAAAAGGACGCGGGAAAGATTGAATATAAATTTACAACCGCCTATCGCGGCCGAAGTCAAATGGAAGATTCTATTTATGATAGACTTAAGAATTATTCAGAATGTCCGCAAAATTTTTTCTATTCTGTTTATCGTCGCGAAACTTTATATGAAGCTATTTGTGTTCACGCAATCGACCCTCCTCATCCAACCTCACAGGAGCATCGGTTTGCGTTGCTGAACCTGGTCGGGGGGAAGCGGCAGCATTTACCGTCCCATGGTATGATCTTGCGCAATTCGAGTGAGAATCAAAGGTTGGTTGAGGTTGAAGCCGGAATCACTCACTCCAAGGAGGTGATGGCGCAATATAAAGGAGATTTTTCTGTCAAGTTATTCGATGGCGTTTCATCTATGTTGAATAGGTTGGGGCGGCAGGAGGACTTTGATAGCGCTAGTATTCTCCAGATTGGAGAGGCGATAATTGATGCGCATGTTCAAGGCGATCAAGAAAATCCGGATGGATCTGGTCTGAAGATTTATACGGGATTTCCCGGAAACGAGATTTTAAAATCTTCTCAGGAAAAATTCAAAATAAATTCCAAAGAAATGGGGAGAATTTTCAAAAATATTGTTATGTGTATAGAAGGAAGAAAGAAATATAAACCTTTGTATGATGATAGAATAGATGTTCAGGAAATTCCTGTAAAAGAAATTTATATTGATTGATAATATTTCTATTCTGAAAATATATAGACATATGTTTGAAATATCGAGGCGATAAAATGAATATGGATAAAATTTTTTCCGATCAAGTTGATGGCGAAATTATAAAACAAAAGAACGACGAAGACTTAAAGAGGAAATCAATGGACTGGTTCCTCGCGAGTTGTCGCCATAATTACAGCTATCATTTTGAATGGATGGGGCGGCCGATTATCCAGTATCCGCAGGATATAGTCGCCCTGCAGGAAATAATTTGGCGCACCCGACCCGACCTGATCGTGGAGTGCGGCGTCGCGCGGGGGGGGTCTCTTGTTTTCAATGCATCGATGCTCGCTTTGATCGATTATTGCGACATGATGTCAGGAGGAAAGGGGGGGACGGTCGAAAGTTATCCGTCGAAAGTTATCGGGATCGACATAGATATTCGCAGCCATAACCGAGCGGCTCTGGATGCGCATCCTCTGCAGCACAAAATTGATCTCGTTGAAGGTTCTTCGATCGACGGGGAGGTGGTTGCTGAGGTGCGCTCGCTTGCCAAGGCCTATTCAAATATAATGGTGATACTGGATTCAAATCATACGCACGATCATGTTCTGGAAGAATTGCGCCAATATGCCGGGTTGGTGGGCAATGGTAACTACTGTGTCGTTCTGGACACGGTGATCGAGCACATGCCTAAAGAAATGCATGAAAACAGGTCTTGGGGTCCGGGAAACAGCCCTAAATCTGCAGTAGACACGTTTCTTGAAGAAAACAATTGTTTCGAAGTTGACGAAAAAATTGACGACAAACTCCTGATTTCGGTCGGCCGAGGGGGCTATTTAAAGCGTGTAAAATCTTGAATTAGAAATCCTGGAGTTCGTGCGTTAAGCGCTGGGGATATGTTTGTCGTTCGGAGTTCTCGTTTCAGATTTATACCGATTTGTCTGACGGAGACGAAGACTGGCAGCAGGGGGAATCGACAGGATTATATTCAACAAGATTATAAAGATGAGCAATCCAGGCGATGATTTTGCAGTCGGCCAAGGTGGCGCGGAACCAGTCGGCATCGTAGCCCTTGTCACCGAGAAAGTCCTTAGCCTTCCAAGAATCAGTGCCGCGGCGACCTTAGTCGTTTCTTGCGTCCGATACGGCGCATCGGTTTCTCTGATCATCAAATCAAATCGCCCATGACAACGCTTCCTCAGCGCTGACGGTGAAACAACAGGTCTATCTTCAAACAAGCGATTCAATAGGCCTTGAACCTAGATGGATTCTGGCGTTCGGGCGCGCATCGCGAGAACGTTTTGACCACCAAATGATGGATGGTTTATTGAGTTGCCTTCGATATGCAGGACACGTTAAGTCAGCCTTCTATGCAATGTGAGAGGTGTCGTGAATTGCGCGTTCTTTTGACCGGTCATGACGGATATATAGGTTCTGTCGCAGTTCCGTTCCTTCTGAAAAGCGGATTTGATGTCACCGGTCTCGACTGCTTTTATTTTCATGAATGCCTGTTGGGTAGCGAGGGGCCGAGTATTCCGGTTATCCGGAAAGACATACGGGACCTGACGGCTGATGATGTTCGCGGATTCGATGCCGTAGTCCATCTGGCAGCATTGAGTAACGACCCGATCGGCAATTTGAACGAGGGGTGGACGAAAGATATCAACACCCGTGCGACTGTAAGGCTTGCCGAGTTGGCGAAATCGGCCGGTTGTCGGCGGTTCCTGTTCTCTTCGTCCTGTATCATGTACGGAATGTCCGATACGGAGTGGGTGAACGAAACCGTTGAACTTGCTCCGCAGACAGAATATGCCCGGTCGAAGGTCGAATGCGAACGCGGCCTTCAAAAATTGGCCGATGACAGTTTTTCCCCCGCCTACCTTCGCAACGGGACAGTATACGGATTGTCGCCGAGGATGCGGCTCGATACGGTCCTTAATAATTTTGTCTCCGATGCTGTAACGAAGGGCAAAGTGACGGTCTTCAGCGATGGAAAGCCGTGGCGTCCCGTCGTTCACGTCTATGATCTTGTGAGAACCTTTGAAGTCTATCTGCGGGCTCCACTTGAGGTTATTCACAACCAAGCCTTCAACAATGGGGCCAATGCCCTGAATTACCAGATAGGACGTTTGGCGGAAGTGGCCGTGGCCGCGGCGCCGGGAGCGGAGCTTGAAATTCTCGCCAAACCGGGGGCGGATCAACGCACTTACAAAGCTGATTTTTCCAAGTTTGCGGATACTTTTCCCAATTTTGTTTTTGACTGGACGCCGGAAACCGGGGCGAAGGAGCTGGCTGAAGCGTTTGCGCGTGTAAAGTTGTCCGAGGACGATATTGAAAGCGGCCGATACGTGCGCCTGAGATGGCTTAACCATCTCATGGACAGCAATAGGTTGGATGATCAATTGAGGTGGAGCAACTAATCCGTGGCAGATAATAATCCAAAAATTGACGGGGTTAAAATCGTGCCTCTTCGGCAAATCGTCGATGAGCGTGGCAAGGTCATGCACATGATGAAAGCGACGGATCCCCATTTCGTCAATTTCGGGGAGATCTATTTTTCCTGCGCATGGCCCGGTGTGATCAAGGCTTGGCATGTTCACAAGAGCATGACGATCAACAATGTGGTTCTTTCCGGCCGTGCAAAACTGGTTCTCTATGATTTGCGCGAGGATTCACCGACCAAGGGTGTTTTGCAGGAAATATTCCTAGGCGAGGACAATTACGTGCTTGCGCAAATTCCTCCAGGTATCGCAAACGGCTACAAGCCATACGGTGACAAGATGGTGATCCTGGCCAATTGTGCGACGGAGCCGCACGACCCCGACGAAATCATTCGCATTGACCCGTTCACTGAAGATATCCCGTACGACTGGGACGTAATGCATGGCTGATCGGAATGGTGATCATCGTATGGTCACGAGTGTTACACCTCAACGCTTGAGCTTTGTGGGGGGCGGGACGGATCTTCCTGATTACTTCAGCCAGCTCGGAGGGGCAGTCGTCAGTACGACCATCGACAAGTATATTTATGTCACATTGAAACGACACAGCCCGCTGTTTGGTGAGGCCTACAGGCTGAGCTATTCGGTTACAGAGCATGTCGATAGCCTGGATGATATTCAAAACGATATCGCGCGCGAATGCCTGCGTCTCGTCCCTGTTGAGCCCCCTCTCTATATGAGTACCATTGCCGATCTTCCCGCCTTCTCTGGGCTGGGGTCATCCAGTAGTTTTGCCGTAGGGTTGCTGAATGCGCTTCACGCTCTCAAAGGGGAGACTGTCTCCGCCGGCCAGCTTGCTGAGGAGGCATGCCACGTTGAGATTGACGTGCTGAAGCGGCCGATCGGCAAGCAAGACCAGTATGCGGCCGCATTTGGCGGCCTTAACCTCATGACGTTCCATTCAGAGGGGAGTGTATCCCTTGAACATCTCTGGCTCCAGAACGAGGGCGTTCGGAAACTGTTCGAATCCAGTTTGACCTTTTGGACTGGAATTCAACGGGATGCGGACTCGATCCTGCACGACCAGAAACAGAATATTCAGGCCAAGCTGAGCCAGCTGAAACTGATGACCGAACAGGTGTCGGAGTGCCGGTCATTGCTCTTGTCAGGATTTGACGTGACCGAGTTCGGGCGAATGCTGGATCAGAATTGGCGACTGAAACGATCTTTGTCATCGAAAATCAGCAACAGCCAAATAGACGCCTGGTACGAATGCGCGAAAGAGGCAGGTGCCATCGGAGGGAAATTGGCTGGCGCCGGCGGCGGCGGATTCCTGTTTCTTATTGCGCCAACGGAGCTGCATCAGAAAATCATCGATGCATTGCCCGAAATGTCTTTGGTCACACTGAATTACGAGCCGCGGGGATCCCGGATCCTGCAGTTGGGCCGATGACTTTTGCGGTGCAGGCATGAAAGCGTTGGTAACCGGGGCGACGGGATTTATCGGGACAAACTTGTGCTTGTCGTTGATCCGAAACGGGGTCGAGGTTGTCGCGCTGACCCGATCGGACCGTGATGTTCCCAATTGGGTAGCTGCCGGTCTTAAGGCACATACAGCTACAGCGGATATGGTTGATGAGGCGGCGTTGCGTAAGGTTGTTTGCGACGTTGCACCTGATGTGGTCTTTCATCTGGCCAGCACGGCCTTCAATCCTCCGCCGACGGTCGAACAGCATTTCCGAACAAATGTTGCCGGAACCCGTAACTTGGTTCTGGCTGCGGCCGATTCGAGCGTGAAGCGTATCGTGTTTACCGGAACGGCCGCGCAGTACGGTGCTGGCGATAATTTGTCTGAGGAGACTCCCTGCCGACCCGATACAGACCTGGGAATAACCAAGCAGGGTGCCTCGGTTTTATTGCACGGTTATGGTCTGAAATTTGGCATCCAGACAGTTGAAGCCCGGCTTTTTACACCCTATGGACCGTTCGAGCGATCGACCCGCCTCGTTCCTTACATTATTCGGCAGATATTCGAGAATTGCCCTATCGAATTGGGGGCTGGGGATCAGGAGAGAGACTGGCTGTATATTGATGATGTCATCTCCGCCCTGCTCTGCTGCGCCAACAAAGCCGTGCCAGCAGGCAGCATCATAAATGTTTCATCCGGGCAGCCTGTGGCAATAAAGAATATCGCTCGTAAGATCAGGGCCTTGATGGGCTCTAACGTTGAGATAAAGCTCGGCGCGAAGCCAACCAGACCAGATGAAATCTGGAAGCTGAGCGGTCCGTCTGATAAGGCTCGTTCCGTCTTGGGGTGGGAGCCTTCTTTCGATCTTGAGGGCGGATTGTCCGCAACGATTGATTGGATGGCGCAAAGTCGGTCATCCGGCGGAAACTTGGACTGAACGACTAATCTAGGAACGAACATGACCTTCTGCATAGTTTGCGGCAGATCTCCGGTTACCGGTGTGCTCGATCTTGGAAGCACGTCGCTCGCAAACAAGTTCTTGCGACCCGAGGATGTGAATGATGACGAAAAGTCGTACCCGCTGCGGCTGGGACGCTGCGGTTCGTGCGGGCATGTTCAGCTTCTTGAATTCGTGCCGCCATCAGCGATGTTCGACGATTATCTCTATATTTCGTCCATGTCGGATACGCTGGTTCAGCATCTCGGAAGGCTGGCCGCGCGCGTGGCGAGTTGGAACGCTCTCATCCAAGATGATCTGGTCGTCGACATCGGTTGTAATGACGGAACGTTGCTCGCTGCTTTTAAGGAGGGCGGCGCCCGCGTGTTGGGAGTGGATCCGGCCGAGAACCTCACGCCGTTTGCCGCGGAGCGTGGGGTCTCTGTCAAAACAGCCTATTTCGGGATGGCTGTTGCGGAGGAGATTGTCGCCACGCAGGGGCGGGCAAGGGCGATCACTGCAACCAACGTGTTTCCCCATATCCCCGTGCTCGATGACTTCCTGAGGGGCATCAGCCACCTGATGGCCGATGATGGGGTCTTTGTGATCGAGGCTCATTATCTAGCCGATATCCTAGAGCAAGTCGCTTTTGACACGATTTATCATGAGCATGTGTCCTACTGGAGCCTGACCGCGATGCAGGCTCTATTTTCGCGGTTCGATCTCGAGGTCGTCGATGTCGAGAGACTGCCCATCCACCATGGCCAATTGAGAGTTTTTGTCCGTCACGCGGGCAAAGGGCAGGTCAGCGCAACAGTGGCTGAGCTGAGGCATTTCGAAGACGAAGCGGGCATAACTACAGCGAAAGCATTGAAAGACTTCGCCGCAGCGACAGCACGAATCCAGGGGGAAATGCGGGCCTTCATGGACACCGCTCGCAAAAATGGCCAGACCGTTGCGGCGTATGGCGCGCCAGCAAAGGGGAACACCCTGCTGAGCTATCTGAAACTCGGACCCGGTGATGTTCTGTGGATCGCTGATCGGAGCCCTCTCAAACAGGGGCGGCTTTCACCTGGCCAACATATTCCCGTCGTCCCGACGGACTGTATTCTGAAGGACATGCCGGATTTCATGATTTTGCTGGCCTGGAATTTTGCGGACGAAATCTTAGAGCAGCAGAACGAATACAGAGCGCGCGGCGGCAAGTTTGTGGTGCCTGTGCCGAATGTGCGGGTGATCTGAGCCGTCACGTAAAAAAAGGAATCCGAACGAATGAAGATCGTTGTTACCGGGGCGGAGAGTTTTGTCGGCCGGTATTTGATACCGCTCTGTATCGAGCAAGGGCATCACGTTGTCGGTCTGGATGCCGTGCCTCCTAGTTTTGCGGGAGGACTGGTCTGCGACATTACCTCCAGCGACGTCGCAGACCTCATCCCAGACGGTACCGACGTTCTCGTCCACCTTGCGGCAATTTCACGCGACCCGGACTGCCGAGCAAACCCGAAATTGGCCTGGGACGTCAATGTTGGCGGAACGGTTAATCTCATTGCACAGGCGAAAAGCCGAAACGTGAAGCAGGTCGTCTTCGCTTCCAGCGAATGGGTCTACGGCGACGTGAAGAACGATGCGGTGCAAACCGAGGAGGCGACGCTCGATATCGCCCGAATAAGGTCGGAATATGCCGCAACGAAAATGGCCGGCGAAGCGGTCGTGCGGCTCGCCGTCGAAAGCGGCGATCTGCCGTCGGCATCGATTCTGCGATTTGGCATTATCTATGCTGCCAGGCGCGAGAACTGGTCTGCGGTGGAAGCGCTGGTCAACAATGTCCTCAAGAAAGATGTAATTACCGTGGGGTGCCTTGGTACGGCCCGCCGTTTCATCCACGTTGCGGACATCGTCAATGGCATTATGGCTTCATTCGGCCGTCCCGGCTTTGAGGTCCTGAACCTGTCGGGTGACCATCTTGTGACGCTTGAGGAGATCATCGAAACGGCGAAGCGTGTATCTGGCCGTTCGCCGAAGGTGGAGGAAAGCCAGCCGGGGCAAGCGAGTGTCCGCAATCCAGTGAACGACAAAATAAAGAGCACGCTGGACTGGGAGCCGTCGGTTCCGATTGAGGCAGGCATCCGGGGTCTCGTCGAATATTTCAAAACAGACGCCTAGGCAGATCAATGGTTGTGAATTCAGAGGCCTACGAACTGGCTGAAGAGGTATTGCGCCTGCGCATATCTCAAGTCCTGATCAATGAATTGAACAAGGATAAGCGGTTCAAGATCCCCATTCATCTGGCGATGGGGCATGAGGCGATTGCGGTCGCAGTTTCATCCGTAATGGGTGATGCCGACCGGCTGCTGCTTACGCATCGCAATGTTCATTACAATCTGGCACGGCAGAAATCGCTTCGGGCGGAAATCGATGAGTATTTACTCAGCGAGAATGGCCTAGGTCAGGGCCGATATGGTGCGATGAACCTGATGAACCCTTCCGCCGGAATTGTCTATACGTCGTCAATTCTCGCAAACAACCTTCCTGTAGCGGCTGGCATAGGCCTGGCCGGGAAAATTCATGGCAAGGATGGTGTGACTATTGTCGTGACGGGCGATGGGGCGATGGAAGAAGGCGCATTCTACGAGACGCTGGTCTTCTTCAAAACCTTCGAGATCCCAGCTTTGGTGATCATTGAGAATAATGAATGGTCCCTGGCAACGCGCATTTCCGAACGCCGGGCGCGGGTCGATCTGAAACAGGTCTCGGAAGGAATCGGCGCGTCATTCACGAGCTTGAGCGGTAACGACGTGATCGAATATCGCGACAAGATCAATGCGGTCCGGGAAGACGCTCTCAGGTTGAAATCCCCGTGTGTGATCGAGGTTGCCCTGACGACTTTGGGGGACTGGCGCCTGATCAACGACCAGAATCCAGACGGCAAGTTCATCAATTATCATGCTGGTGTTGCGCCGGATGTCGCCCCGTCCGAGTGGCCAGTAATCCGGGAAAGCCACGAAGACCCTGTTCATGTGCTCGCAAACCGCTTTGCCATGTCGGACCTGGTCCCCATAGCCGAGCGGCTCTCAGCTCGGCTGAAAGAGGATTTGGTATGAACTACGTCAATTGGGTCAATGCGGAACTGAAACGTATCCTGCCGGCGGTTGATCGTCCGACCGTCCTATATGGCCAGAATGTTGCTGCAGGGAGTTGTCTGTCCGGTGTTACGCCAGGGCTGACCTCGGGTGGGCAGTTGCATGTTTTCAATACGCCGAACGTCGAGAATACGCTCGTTGGTGCGGGATTTGGCACCTTGCTCGGTGGCGGAAACGCGATTTTCGCTATGAAGCAGCTGGACTTCCTCCTCCTCGGGATCGACCAGCTGGTCAACACACACAACATGGTGCGGATAAATGAGGTCGAGGGGTCATTCACAATTCTTGCCGTCATTGTCGACAGCGGTTGGGAAGGACCCCAGTCCCGTTTTAACAATTTTGGCGACATTTGTTCGATTGCCAATCTCCCTGGGTACACGGTTACCGTTAAGCAGGATATTTCGGCTGTACTCGATCGGCATTTAGTGGCACCGGGGGCCCGTATAATCGGAATCAGCCAACGCCTGTTCCGTCAGCCCCTGATAGACTTGAGCGACAGTGCGGTTGAGTATGGAAATGCTGACATGTTCCGGTACCGGGAAGGGGTGGACGTCACGATTGCTTGCTTCAATCTCTCTACTCCGGGTGGCCTGGATCTTGCGGACGAACTTGCCGAAAAGGACCGTACGGCTTCTGTCTTTTCTGTAAACTCGCAGCTTGAGAGTGACTTTGATCCTATTCTGGCGGATGCCAGAAAAACCGGACGTCTTATCATCCTTGATGACAGTCGCTCGGCGAACAGGCAGAGCAATCAGCTCGAAATTCGAGCCTTGCGCGATTCCACCGATATCCACATTCAAGCGTTCCCGAGAGTATTCCGAAACGAAGACATTCCGCCAAATGCAGATGTCTACTGCGTGACAGCTGAAGACGTCGCACCACTTTTCGGATAACAGGATGCTAGGGGTTTGAAAGGTGAAGAGACCGGAACAAGCCGTTATTCTGGCTGGCGGGCAGGGCACGCGGCTGGCGCCCTTGACGGCGCTCAGGCCGAAGCCGATGGTCTGCTTCCACGGAAAACCGTTTCTTGCCTATCTGATTGAGCGGTTGCGCGATCAAGGTTTTCGGAGAATTGTGATCCTTGTCGGGTATCTGGCTGAAAGGATCACAGAATATTTCGGAGATGGCGCCGACTATGGCGTTGAGATCCTTTATTCCGAAAGCCCGGTCGGGGATGATACTGGACTCCGGCTGAAAAAAGCGGCGAGCCTGATTGAGGACCGCTTTTTCCTCCTTTACTGCGACAACTATTATCCTTTTGATTTCGAAGCCATGTGGATCCGGTACCTGGAGATCGGTGCCGCCAATATGGTGACAGTGTATGCCAATCTCGACCAATACACGCGGGACAATCTCATTGTCGCGGACGGCTTGGTGAAGACTTACGACAAGTCGCGCCAGCTTCCGGATTTGGGCGGCGTCGACATCGGCTTTATGATTTTGCGGAGAGATGCCCTTGATCTCCTGCCAAGTGGAAATGTCTCCTTCGAGAAGGAAGTTTTCCCAAAACTGATCGCTGGCAATGGGCTGTCCGCATACGTAACGCGTCACCGTTACTACAGCGTCGGTGACATGAGGCGGTTACCCGCCACCGACGCCTTCCTGCGGTTCCGTCCCACAATCCTTCTGGACCGTGACGGTGTCTTGAATGAGAAGATGCCCCGGGCCGATTATGTGAAATCGTGGTCCGAGTGGCGTTGGCGGCGTGGCGCCCTGGATGGTTTGCGGCTGCTTGCGGAGCGCGGCTATGAGGTGATCGTGATCACCAATCAGGCCGGGATAGCCCGGGGAGCGTTGACCGAGACCGATCTGAACGAGATCCATTATAGGATGGGACGGGACGCGGAAGATCATGGCGGGCATATCAGCGCAATCTACCATTGCCCGCACGGATGGGATGAAGGCTGCGACTGTCGAAAGCCGTCTCCCGGCATGATTTTCCAGGCGCAGGCAGACTTTAATCTCGATCTCTCGGGAACGTTTTTCTTGGGCGACGATGAGCGAGACAGACAGGCCGCAGAAGCTGCAGCGTGCCGATTTTTACTCATTGACGATACCAATGATCTGTACCAGATCGTAAAGGAACGCGTTCTTTGTGAAGGCGCATCCGCTTCTCTGATAACCAAATCAGATCATTCATGATAACGCCTCCTCAGGGCTGACAGTGAATCAACAGGTCAATCTTCATAAAACCGATTTAATAGGTTCTGAACCTAGTTATTTTTAACCTCCGGCCGCAGAATATGCGTGTGCTCGGCGTCATAGAGCGCGCTGTCCCGGAAATTCTCCTCACTCAAGACGCGGCCGACCATGATCAGCGCGGTCCGGGTGATCTTGGCCGCGCGGACCTTGCCGCGGATATCCGACAGAGTGCCGCGGATGATCTGCTGGTCCGGCCAGCTTGCGCGGTAGATCACGGCAACCGGGCAGTCCGCGCCGTAATGCGGTGTCAGGGCGCGTTCGATATGCCGCAGATTGCGGATCGAGAGATGGATGGCCAGCGTCGCTTTCGAGCGGCCGAGCTCTTCCAGCTCTTCGCCCTCGGGCATGGCGCTCGATTGCATGGTGGTCCGGGTCAGGATCAGCGTCTGGCTGATTTCCGGCAGGGTCAGCTC
>TARA_R110002012_G_scaffold22589_6_pt1 | contig 12425 bp, 10 predicted proteins | sample TARA_R110002012 | Tara Oceans TARA_R110002012 (sample SAMEA4396515) | marine metagenome | biome: Westerlies Biome; feature: [DCM] deep chlorophyll maximum layer (ENVO:01000326); material: water (ENVO:00002006), including particulate matter (ENVO:01000060) such as... | depth 40 m
ATGCTTATAATTTATACAGCTATTCAGGTATAGGGGAATCGCCCATTAATCTTTCTTTAACATCTATTGGAATTTGTCTGCCATAAAATGCTTCTTTGCTTTCAATTTTCCCTAAAGTAATTTCTGCATTTAAATCTGGAAATTCTTTTAAAAGTTGTTGTTTAGCTACAGCCCTATAATTGCTAATATATGTTTCAATCATAAAAGCCTTAGAGCCATCTTTTCCTGTTGCGCCTTTTTTATATGAATTACTTTTAATTAATTTTGACAATTCATTTTCAAGAGACGTAGGCATTTTTTCTCCAGCAGACAATAAAACATACCTATCATATTGCTCAGTAGTTAATTCAACGCCATCCATTGTAAAATTAGGCATTCCAATATCTACTTTATTGTTAATCATTTCATCAACAACAGCATTGTTTTTTTTCTTAGATTGGTAAATAGGAGACATAATATCTGGCCCTAACCCACCTTCTAATACAATAGGCTGTCCAAACATATTTCTTCTGGGCGGCAAATCTTTAGAATAGTTAGGAAGTCGAGATTTAATCTTATCCACTAACCCATCAGTAAGTCTAACAGAAGGGTCTTTAATTCTTGCATATGCCGCAACTCCAGAAGGAATAGTAGACCCCGCCATTCTTTCTAGCCATTTTACTACCGCATTTTGTTTGTTTTCAGGATCAGCACTTGCACTAGCATAGGCTTCTATAAATTCAGAAAATCCATTAAAAAAAGTTTTGCTTGTTAAGCTATTTGCAATAGAAACTGTAGCCGCTGTCGCAATGTCTAAACCGTCAACTTCATCTGGAGCTTGTGCAATAATTTCAGTAACATTAGCCGCCATCATTAAAACATTGCCAATAGGATCAAGTCGAGATATAGAATAATAAGTATCGCCAAGTAAAATAGAATTTGGCTTCCATCCACTCATTTCTAAAATTCTGCGAGCATCATAATTAACTGGGCCATTGCCTGTAATATACCCTTGCTGTGCCATACTTGCAGTAACAGCCATGCTAGTAGAGCCTAAAGCTAAACGCGCTAAAGCCAGATCTTTTTTTGCTCCTCCAGCCGCTATGTCAGCACGAAATGTAGGAGTAAGTGGGGCAAGCGGACTACGTTGAATTGCATATTTAGCAACATTTACAGGAGTCCTTAAAAAAGGAATAATAAGTTTGCCAAACATTGTTTTATCTCTTCCACTTTGAATTGTCTTTCCAAAATCTCCCAATTCATTTGTAAAAGTTTGATAACGTGCGGCATCTGTTGAAGCCAATTTAATATTAGCAGGAGGGTTATCTAAAACTTCCTGAACTCTTTGAGCAAATTCTACAGGCTCTAGTCCTTCATTATAGGCTTGTCGATACGCAAGAGATTGCAACTCCATTCTGTAACCAATAGATTTAAATAATTCATCTCCTGCTAACAAAAATCTTCCCGGAGTTCTTACCGCAGTGCCTATGTAATTAGCGGCTCTACCAAAACCTCCAGACAATTCTAAATTTTCCGCTGTAATAGATGATCTATTTTGAACTTCTATTTTAGTTAAAGGGTCTGTAGACTCACCAGTTCTTAAAGCTTTTGCGGCTAATTTCCAACCATCTTTTGCGCCTTCAACAATGCCTTTCATTTGAGCAGAAGCCTCTCCTGCTACTACATCATTTCCAATAAAGCTTGCAACTTTACGCTCTAATACGCTACTAGCTACAACGCTTGCGTTGCTTATCATATTAACTGCATGAGTTGCAGGATTAGATAACAAAGCATTAATCCATACTTCATAAAGCATATCTGACGTAGTAGCTTTGTATGCTTTAGCTACAAACCTTCCAAGTGAGTTAGGGTCAGTTATTTCGCTCATCATTTGAGCCATTTCTTGATTAACTTGTAATCCACCAGTAGCGTCTAGCGCTTCTTTAATCGCCTTTTCTTGCTCCAGACCACTGCCAGCCATAATCCTAAATGATTGCAAGGCACGACCAGCTTCAGCCGTCATACCGGAAACTTGTAATTGAATTGCCCTATGTTGTGACATTGCTCTGCGAAACAAAGCTACATCAACATCACCGCCTGATTTAGCAGTGTTAGCTAATTTAATTAAATTTTCGCCAGAAGACACTAATAATTTTCTAGCCGCTACTGCTTGTTCTGCATTTAATGCTTCTCCTGCTCTACGCTCTAACAGATCATTAACTTCCATTCCTAAATCATCAGCAAGGGCTTCTGTTTCTTTTTGTGTTATTTTTTGCCTACGAGCATTATTAATATCTAAAGGACTAGCTTCGGCAACAGAATCTAATAAACTTTGAACATCTTCAGTAGTATCTAATCTATTTAAATTAATATTTTTAGCCGCTTCATCTGTAGCTAACTCTGAACCCATTTTAAAAGGTGTAGGTATAACCGCACTTGATTCTTCAGCCAATTTATCAAAAGGAATAAACTCAGCTTCTTCTGGAATAACAACTTTAGCAGTAGAAACCAATTCATCTGGCTCTATTGGCCCAACAAATTCTTCTACTGTAACACCTTGTTTTTCTGCTTCTGCTTTAATTCCTTTACCTGATTTAATAACTTTTACAGCTTTAACTAAACCATCAGTTAAGCCACCAAGCCCTAAACCTTCAATGCCTCCTTTAAATCTACCTTCTATTTCAGAGTCAGTAGGGTCTGCTTGCAAATATTCTGTAACAGGATTTTGTAATGCAGGATATTCTTGAATTAAATCAGACAATCTTGCTTCATGTGGGTCAAACACTGTAGCATCAGCTATAAATCCTGCCGCGTATGGAGCAGACTTTGCTAACCCTATTGCTTTTGCACCTTTTAAAGCAGGAAGAAATCCTGTTAAAAATTGTGACACGCCTTTAACTAATCCACCAGTTACAGTTTTAGGATCATCTAAGCGTGTTGTAGTAGCTTCTCCCCTTTCTAAAGGAATAATACCCTCAAGAAGTTCTGCCGCTTCAGCAGTGGCCTCTAAAAAACCACCTACTATTTGTTTAGGAGTTTCTAATATACCCATTCCAATGTCTTTTGCAACAGATGCAACACTAGATACGGGGGCTTCTGGTTCAACAATAGATTCAACAGGAGACATTTTAGCCATTCGTTTTCTTGCTTTTTGAGAAAAAGTTAAATCAACAGCTTCTCTTTCAGCTAAAAACTTGCCAGACAAGTTATTATTAGCAGATTCTTCTGTTCCAAGTTTAGGTTGCGGAACGCCAATAAAGCTTTTCTCTACTGTTTCTTCCTCAAAAGTAATAGCCACTATTATTGCCCTTTCATTATTGAATCATAATCAGTTTGAAATTTGCGTTGGTTTTCTATATTTTTAAAATAATTTTTTAACTCTTTATCTATTTGGTCAGCAGTTACATCATCTATAACACCATCTCGCAAAGCTTTAAATAAAGCGCTTTCATCTTTTACAGAATCTTCATAAGTATTACCAGCATATACTGGTTTAGATATGTCTCTGCTTTTATAAGCATTAATTAATTCGTTAGCTACAATAGCAGGAGATTCTCCTGACAATACTCTTTCAGCATAAACTATTTGTAATTTAGATTCGTTAGCTTGCGATTCAAAATCAAACCCTCCCATTGGCCCAGTAATAAGAACCAACTCTTTAATATGATTTGAAAATCTTTTTGCTTCAGCAGATTCTAATTCTCCCCCTCTTGACTCAAATCCTAGTGCAGTATTATATAACTCAGAACCAGTGCTTCCAGTTAAACGAGTTCCAGTATTATCTGAAATTAATTGCAAAGCAAGTTTAGGATTAGTATATTGAGCTTGACGAATTTGATTAATAAGCTCGTAATCATCAACTCCTTGACCTTGATTCTTAACAATATTTCCCAACGTAGTAAATTGAGTATATGAAATTTTATTTCTAGATGCGGCTAATTGTAAATCAGCAAATTTTACTTCTCCACTTGCAATGCCTATATAATAATTAGATGCATTATTTGATTGGCGAGTTTTTAAACCTTCAGCAAGTTCTGATTGTTTAATGTTTTCTAATGTCCGTATTTCTTTTAAATCATTTGTTAATATGTCTACAGTTGCTTCTTTTTCAGCTAATGACCACGGCAATGAATTATTGTCCCTAATTGCTTCAATAAATTGTGTTCCAGCTATTTGACCTTTTTCATCAATAATAGTTTTTAACCCAAGCCTTGATTGAGCTATTTCATACTCAACCGTAAAACTTCTTTTTAAGGTTTCTGCTTCACCTATAGAATATGTAGAGCCTACTTGACTATCGTAAGCATTTAATACATTTAAATAAGCTTCTTCTCCAGCTTCAACATCTCCATTAGAAACAAAAGTTAAAGCGTTTTGAGAAGTTACTTCAATATTTCTTTGTTGGTCAGCGCGAGCAAAATCAACACCTTGTTTAACTTGTTTAGCAATAATATCTTGCCTATAAGTTGATACAAGAGTGTCTACTTGATTTTTAATTTGTGGCGAAAATTGCGTACTTGTCTGCAAACCATCTAGTAGCCCTTTTGACAACGCATTAAAAGACGCTAAAGGATTGTCAGTATTTTGCGATCTAACAGAAATGTCTGCCATGCCTTCTTGAACATCAATAGAGACTTTAGCTCCAATTCCTTTTTGTACTTCATTGTTAAATACATTAGAACCCCAACCTTTTCTTTTTGCTACCTCTCCATAAACATTTTTACCAGTTTCTGGATCAATAGTAATAGCCTCTTCAACAGCCTGTAATGCTTGTTCAGGAGCCTCACGTTCTGCTTTAGCAATGCCAAACTGTTCAGCCATACCGCCTACTTGCTCTGCTAATCCTGCTAGAGCTTGCATACGTCGAGCACCAGACTGATCTACACCAGTAGGTTCAAACTTGCCGTAAAAGCCAATACGTTGCTGTCTAGGTTGTCTAGCCATTCTTATTTACCTGTGGGTGTGTTTGCGGCTCCGTAAGCACTTGCGGCTCCAGACAATAAAGTAGAAGTTGCTTGTATATTAGCAGTACCCCTAGCCATAGCACCTTGTCTGCGTAACTGTGCGCGTTTTAGCTTGTCAGATAGATTAATCATACCTTCACTAGAACCAATTTGCTTTGCGCTTTCAAGAGCAATACTTGCAGGAGTACCTTCACCTGTCATGCCAGACATAGACGCACTAACCGCATTAGCCGCAAGAACCTTATTAAGCTCTTGCTTGCGCTGTAGCTCTCTACCTTCAGCCGCAATTTTTTCTTCTTCGGCTTGGCGATTAAACTCTTTTTGCTGAAACTTGCCAGCTTCAACTTGACCATAAACACTTACCGCTGTGCTTGCCGCCATTAAACCAGCCACTATTGCAAAACTCATTTAAATATCCTCTGGCTCTAATAAAGCCGCCTCTATCTCGTCTATATCGGTTAAATGTGTAGGGTGGTATGTAACCCATACACAATCTGTTTCAGCGTATATAACACGCTTAGTTTGCGGAATAGTCTCGCCCATAAACGGCGCTTCAATATCCAAATTACCAAATTGGCTAGACACCTTACATCTACCCTTTACCACCATGTACAAGTGAGTCGTCTTGTGTAACGCACCTACTAAACATACGCCAGCAGGAATAAACAACTCTCTTGCATACAATCCTTCACTAAAATGATGCTTTACCTCTAGCTCTAGTGTATCGCCTTTTAGCATTAAAGTCTGTAGCTTTACTATGTCGTCTTGTGTTGTTACTTCATTCAAGAAGACTCTACCTCGTATTCAATAGCCTGTATGTGGAATGGCGTAGGTTCAGGCACAGTAATTATAGGCTGTACTTCTATGTTCCAGCCATTGCCACTGTTTTCACCTTGTATAACACCTGTCTGTTCAGGCAAGTTTTCATTTAGTGGAGAATCAGCCGCGCTACCAAACTGTCTAATAGCAACAGGGTTGTCATCAATGTACACGCCGGAACTCTTGTAAACTCTTAAATTAATACGAGTAATCTTTTTTTGCCGCATTTGATTTTGTCCAGCAGGAGCCGCAGTATTCAAAGGCATACTCTTAATCTTAGGTGTAAAGTTATACCCTACTTCAACGTCAATGACACCACCAACAGGGTCTTGTTCAAGAATAAATGATTTCTCGCCATCAGTTAAAACAATGTATCCTGCACTAGCACCTGTTTGTACTACACGTTTTGGTAATGGCGTTCCTCTTGCCACAACACTAACTGTTTCTCCGTTTAAATGGTTTGAAGCTAAAAATAAATTATTGCCTACCATGCTTGTTGAGCTTTCTAGCTTAACAGAAGAATCCATTAAATAATCAAAATCCCACTTTTCTATGGTATAGGAAGTAGTAGTATCAGTAATTCTTTTATTTACTAAAAATAAATCATTCTTAACAACAGATACAGACACAGTTTTAAGGGGGTATACAGTATTAGTGTCCCCATTAATCCATTTAGTAAAGCCATTAATGTCTTGTGATCTAAGCGTATTAAGAATTGCTGAAGTACCATCTTGATTAACAATAAATACCCAGTTAGCATCTTCTGATAATGACCCTGATAAAACACCTAAATCTAAAGGATTATCTATAAGTTGTGAAGATAGAACAGATATGTCCGTACTGTTATAAGCATCTTCATTAAAATTATATAAAAACGATCTTAGCGTTCTGCCGTTTTGGTCAATAAATAAAGTTGCACCATCTACAGATTTAACTTCTAAATAAGATGCGCCATGTTGAGTCTGAGACAAAATAGTAATATCAACAGGAGTAGACCCACTAACTACAAACTCCGCACCAGCAGTAAACACTTGCAAGCCGCGATCAGGGTTAATATCAATAATTTCTGTAAGTTGTCTTGAAGAAATAGTAATAAACAAACCTTCGTCAGCATCCCCTTCTTCGGTGTAAAAATCAAAGAATGATCCAGACCTAGATGCAAACAAACTTTGCGGCTTAGATTTAGTACCGCCAAACCATAATCGGCCACTATAAAACGCGGCAGTTTTGGGATAACCTCTATTGTCACTCCATACATTTTCTTTTCTAGCAACACCAACTTGAGACTGAGTAAATACTAAAGTGTCAGCGGCATTACCCAATGTAACAAAGCCACTAAACAATTCAAAAGGCTTAGTTGATTCTCCGCTAATAGTAATTCTGTATTGTTTTGCACCTATTCTTGCAACAGCTACTCCAGTATCGCCAAAGCTAGGCATTTCTTGCAAGTTTCTTTGTATGTTAGCTACAGTTGAATTTTGCTCTGCTCCAGTAGAATCTCCAGCATAAGTAATGTTTTTACTTAACACTCCCTCAACGTCTATTTGAAACCTATCACCTGTAGCCCAATGGCTGTTAGTAAGAGTTAATACTTGAATTGCATCAGTTGGTGTAGGGCTTAAAGAGTCATTGTAATCATATTGAGGGACATTTAAAAAAGGAATAACATCAACACCAAAATCCGTTGTACTTGTGTTTATAATCCTTATAGGCGCATGGTCTTGGTGAAACATTAACATGACGTTTTCAGTTTGCACATCGCGCACTGCGGCTACCTGAGAAGACCTAAAAGGCAAAGGCAAATAAGCTACAGGTGTAAAATTAGAAGTTTGACCAGTTACTCTATAAATAGACACATTACCGTAAGATGGCGTGGTTTCTTCACCCCCAGTAACAACACATAAATAATGCCTGTCTGTTTCAATGCTAAAATCAAAAGTCTTAACATCTGAGGCAGTAGCAGTTGGATACAAAACATTAAACTCACTTAGTTGTATTTTAAGTGTGCTTAAATCTCCAGTGTCTCCAGTTCTTACTATTCTATAATACTGACCAACAAACGCATCAGACAAGCGAATACGATAAGATTGCTCTATTTCTGTAACAGTAAGAGTTTCTTTAGTTGTCCAAGAAACACCGTCACCAGATATCTGTACTTTAAATTCACCAGAGCCAGTACCGCTTAGCTTAATGTCTTTTACATCTATAAACCGACCCCTATCAGTTGTTCCAAGAACATTGTATAAAGCTACTATATATTCAGCATCCGCACCAGTTTGCCCTGTTGTACCTAATACACCAATATTAGTTGTTGTTAGTCCTACGGTTGCGCGATCAAAGTCATTAATATTAGCGACAGTACCGCCTCTAGGCATACTTGAGGTAAATGTCGTAAATGCAGAATATACAAGGTTAGGGGTACTGACTGTTTTAGTAAGAGTACCACTAGCAGTAGGATCATTAGTTCCAACCGTCCTTTCTGCGTAGACAGTATATGGAAGACCTGATCCAGTAAAAGAAAGCACCGTAAAAGTAGAAGAATTATTTGTATATGTAGCTCCAACAATAGGTAAGCCAGAGGTAACTGTAAAGGTAAATAATTGTCCTAATCCACTAAAAATAAAAGGCTTAATAATCTTTTCTGCTACGTCTACATGCTGAGTCCCTGCTCTGCGCTTTAAACCGCCTTGTGGGACGATTAAAACATTCTCGGCTGTCTCCATACCTTGATAGTATTGATCTAGGTCTACACGACCTTTAAGCAGGGGTGATAGCTCCCCACTTACAAACGAGCTTTGCATAAACTTAGACTTTGGCATAACTAGCGCCTTACGTTAATAAAGGGACGGTCAGTTATAGGCACTACAGGATATTGTTGGGAATCTGTAAATCTTGCCATGCGAGAAGCATTAAGATACTGCCTAGCATTGTTTTCCATAGAAGCCGCGCTGTCACGAATAGAGGGTGCAAAATCCATAGCGAGTGCGTACTCAATCATCTTAGAGAAGTAAACAGGCCATGTGGATTCTGAGGCGTTATAAATGTAATCAGCGTGTATTGCATCACTTGCATTGCAATACAGCTTGTCACCGTATAGTCCGTATGGGACTTGAGGATTAATCTTAATAAGGAATAATAGATCAGCAGGAAGCTGGTAAATGGACTGCCATTCAGTGCCTACTGGCGTTTCAACTGTTAGGTCTAACTGTGCTTTTTTCCTAGCAAATCCCCAGCGAAACTTAGTTAGCTCATTCTGTACAATGTTGTCATACAGATTGTTAGCTACAGTTTGTGCGCGAGAATTGCCCTCTAAAGAAGTGATAGGCAAATCGCCAATTAAAATTAAAGCATTAGAAATTAATTGGATTTTACTAGCCATAACGCTACCTTAGAATTAAGAAAGAAAGGGGGCCGAAACCCCCAGACGTTTTACTTTACTACTTACGCTGTGATTACTAGACCACCAGCCGCAGTAATGCTTGTAGCTGTGCGAGTCTTAATGTAAGTAAAATGAACTACTGGCGCGGTTGGAACGGTAGTATCTTTACAGATAATTAAATCCCCAATAGCTAACTCACTGATAGCCGCAAGAAAATAATCTGCGTTATCAACTACTGCCTTAGCGTCAGCAGAAGTATACTGCCAAGTGCTACCGCCATCTCCAGAGCCACCAATGCGGCATAAATTTGATCTTGCAAAAGCCATGATGATTCTCCTTATACGTTATTTTTGTATTTAACTTTAACTAAACCACCGTTGTCACGAACAACAGCGCCAGCTTTGAGCGTACCATTACATAGATACGAAGTACGGTCAGCAATGTAATCAACTGAAGTCTTCATGTCCATACCGATAGCAAGCCCAACAGCATCTTTCTGGAAGAACCAAGAATCAATGGTGTTAGCCGCAGATACTTTCAAACCACCTTCTGCGCGACTGCCAAGAATAATAAACTGAAATCCGCATAGAGTGTTAATGTCGCCAGAAACAAGAGCTTTGACATTTTGGTAGTCAGCAGAAGTAGCAGTTTCGCTATTCAACAGTCCACCAAGTCCGTCAGCATCAATAACAGCATAAAGATCACGATTACCAACATTTTGTCCACGCAAAGCAACTTGTGCGGCAATAACTTTAGCCATAGTAAGGCTAGTAGTTCCAGCGGCAATATCAGTAGCGTCTGGTGTAGATGCGTCCATTGCATCAATAGAAAGCTGATCTTCACGACGACCAATAGCGGCCGCAATAGTGCTTGCTAGTTCTTGCTTTTCGTCAAAATTAACGTCTGTTTGGTCAAAAATATCAGTGTATTCTGGAGCGTTCCAGTTTTGTAGAGTAGCAGTTTTAAATTCGTGCGCTACGTTCATAGGAGTAACCAAATCAGAAGTAGACTTCTGGTTAGCTAGGCCTGTGCCCATGCGACGAAATTTGTAAGTGTCACCGACTACGTTGTTACGAACAGTAACGGCGGGCTTAATAAGCCCAACGCCTTGATAGGCATGTTTTACCATTGAGTCAAATTCTGTGACTGCAACAGATGATAGAGTCTTACTCATAAGATTTTCCTCGAAAAAGAGTAATTAAAAAAGTTTTTCAAGGTTTAAGCTGAGTACCCAGTAAATTGGTCAGCATTCAACCTAAATTTACTGGGCCTTTGGGAAAAGGGTATCCAGTGTACGGATTATACACCTTTTACCCTATAGAAATCAAATAACTACTTGCTACCGCCCCATGCTTCCATCATTGATTGGACTTTTCGCTCATGAGCTAGGTTAGTGCTTCTTAGTAAATTGCCTTGCTCGTCCTTTTTAAACATTTCTACTTCAATAGCTTCCCAAGATAAACCTTCAGGGTTATGACCGCCCTCGCTTGGTAGCTTCGTCGGAGCAGTAGCTTTAACAAGTAGCTCAACAAGTTCAATAGTATCGGCATTAGTAACCAATCCTCTAGCTTGCTCATAAGTGTCTGCATCTAGGTTGTTTTTCATAAACCCTTCAACAGTCTTAATACGCTCTTGAGCATTATCACCTAGTTTTTCTAGCTCAACTTCTTGGTTGTATTCTTCGGCTACCTCACCTTGCGTAGACAGTAGCTCCCACGCTTCTTGAAAAACATCACTGTTCATATTAGTCTTAGTAGCAAAGGCTTCTAGCTCTTGGTATAAAGCATCGTCTGCCTCAACACCTTCAGGCGGTGTATACCCATCTTTAGGTGCGCCCTTAAATCCACCAAACCTTTTTTCTAGCTCTGAATAACCTTTAGCTTGGTCAGCTACAGACTTATACTTTTCACTATTGTACCACTCTGGTGCGTCACCTGAGCCTTTAATGCCATCACTTAAAAAGTATTCTCCAGCTTCTAATGTTGGTTGTGCTTGATCTAGCAGGGTATCGCTTTTTGGCGGTTCTTGTGCGGCCTGTTTATCTAACATAATTTAATCCTATAATATTTCAGAATGTTTCATTTGGTTAATTACAAACTTAATTACTCCAGCTTCCCCATTATGGTAAGCGGCCTCATAATCAATGTTCTCCGAACCAAAGGAAGTGTCGTTATCGTAGACAAATCTTTTGGTTAAGTCAGACAAGATACGCTGTCCGTCATCAGTTGTAAAGACCCTGTGGTAAGATTTAGCCAAGTCAACCGCATTTTGCTTGCGTATGCCAGCTTGTTTCTTAACCACATCAGGGTCAGCAGATTGGTTAATTTCTGACCAACTCATTGAGCTTGCATCGGAGCTTGTGAAGTTGGAAGACCTTGTTGTGCCGCCTCAGCACCAGCCTGAATGATCTGGTTTTTCTCTGTATCAGAACGGACTAACTCGGCTGGCATACCTGTCTTAGCGGCTACCCATGTACCAAAGTCCTCTAGCTTAAAGCCAATCTTAGCTTGATCTGGCCCAGCATTTTGCAATACAAACTGAACGGCTTGCTGGACGTTAATAATGTCTTCGCCATCCTGCGCTTTTGCTAATGGTGATAAAAATTTAATCTCAATGTCACGGCCATCTAACTGAATAGGCTGTAGCAATCCACGACGAGTCAAGATATAAACAACACGTTTAAGAATAGGAACAAGAACCTCTGTCTGTAGTCGCCCAAAGGCAGAACCAATACGCTTAGCCAGTTCTCTTGAGTCAATAGCAATCTCAGTAGCAGAGCGAACAGGGCCAGTAGGGTCACGCAAATCGTTAAACAAAGCACGTTTAATAGAATTTTGTAGCTCATTCATCTCAAATTGCGCTAATTGCAAGTTAGTACCAGTGTCTAAACGCTGTATAGACGGATTAGACGAATTGTTAGAACCAACTGGAATAACAACTCCGGGGCTTATAACTATATTGTAGGGATTAGTTACGCCATCATCGGTTGCAGTGTACATACCAGACAAGTCAATAGCGGCTTTCTGCAATACAAACTCTTTAACTTTGTTTAGCGATCGAACATCAGGTAATGCTTGAACAGCAGGGCCACGACCACGAATTTCACCAGCTACTTTAGAATAACGGCCAGTTACCCAAGGGCTAGAAGTTCCAAAATCTTGAGCCCAGCTAATTCGATCTTCGTTAGTTACCCATACGCAACCATAGTAAGTCTTAGACTGAGGCATATAAACAACGCCTTCACTAACTTCTATTTCGGCATCAGGTTGAGTCTCTATCTTGCC
>TARA_R110002012_G_C11673572_1_pt1 | contig 12419 bp, 7 predicted proteins | sample TARA_R110002012 | Tara Oceans TARA_R110002012 (sample SAMEA4396515) | marine metagenome | biome: Westerlies Biome; feature: [DCM] deep chlorophyll maximum layer (ENVO:01000326); material: water (ENVO:00002006), including particulate matter (ENVO:01000060) such as... | depth 40 m
TACACCTTCCTCCATTAAAATAAATCCTCAATTTAATTCATAGGAAACCTATCCCTATCCCCCATGTCGCCGTGTACGCTTATGGCAATTAACGCCAGAATGGCCAGTACCCCAAACAGGATAAACAAATAGGTAAGCCATTTTTTAGGGGTTACCCTATCTATTTCCGTATAGGTGAACTGCAAACTATTGGTCCGTAGCAAAGCAAAAATCAATACTATGTTCAGCACATAAAGATGATGGTTAAGGTGCATTTCCCCGCCAAAAATTCCTGTAACGGCATAACTCATAAAGGTGTAGGCTATGAGCATGGTAAAAAAGGTAACCATCACATCCTTTTGGGAGAATTGTTCTTTTTTGAACCTTAAAAAGATGGTTATCACCATGGCCAACAATACCAAAAGGGCCATTATAGTGCTTGTGGAGGCAATGGACGCTATATTGGGCAGTTTCTCCAAACGTCTGGCAATATGGGCATGGGTCAAGGATTCCCTGTAAACGATCAAGGGAATAAAAAGTACCACAATGAATAGGGCGGACCAGTTTTCCCACTTTGTTGCCCTTGGGGTTTCTTTAGGCCACTTGGAACTGAACACTCCATAGGCCATTCCCGTGCCACCACAAAAACCGATGCAATATTCCATAACGTTCCACATATTAAAAGGAACCTGCCATGTATTTCCGAGGACTTGTAAAAAATTACCAAAGCTAAAACCAATGCCCCCGCCCAACATGGCATATATGGCCACCCTAATGGCCGAATTTCTATTTTCCCTGGCCATATACCACAGCATGGCCAATCCGGCACCAAAACACACGGCCCAGGCCTCCGATCTCGGAGGTGTCATTTTAAAGCCGATCTGTTCTATTAGGAAGTAATAACTTATAATTCCCCCTACCGTCATTTGCGAAAGCAACGCCCCCCACCTTACCCTATTTTCTTTTGTAGAATCCAACGTCAGACCTACCAGACCGCCACCCAATAGACCAAATAAACCTCCAATAACGAAGAGCATCCCCAGGCCGTAATATGCATTGACAAAATTATCCGCGAAACCATAGCCTACTACCCTGCCGTAACTGATCATTCCCCCGGCTCCCCAACCTACGGCCGATGCCAAAGCCACCAACATCATTTTGTTGTACCAGTCCTTTCTGCCGGAAACGAGCACCAAGGCCAGCCCCCCTATTGCTCCGGCCCAAGCGGCACCCTGTTCATGTCCAAACTGGCCCCGAATGGCCCAGGCAGTGGCCAGGGATAGGGCCACTATCAATACTTGAATTCCTGTTTTTTTAGTTTTCACACTTTTAAACTTTTGTAGTTATCAGATGAACTCATCTTGACTTTTTCTATTACCTGTAAAATCATCATTTTCAATAAAAAATTAATTAAAAAATATCTTAGTACATGACAGAATTTAATTCCGCAAGATTTCCCTCAATTTTTGCCCTCTGCCTATAGGGGATATCATAAGGGAGAATTTTTTTTTGTAAACTTGTTTCTTAATCCCTCCGTCCCGCTAAGGGCGGGACACCTCCCTTTGGAAAAGGGAGGAGCTTTTTTTCAGCTCCCCTCTTTAGCAAAGAGGGGTGGACAACTTGTTGGCCGGGGAGATTTTGTTCCCCTAAATGCCTTTATTTTATACCTAAAGGCACCAACCTGATCCCACATTCCACTATCGAAACTAAAGAGACAAATCATGTTAAGACGATTTTTACCATGTATTAAAAGCTATTTGTTAATAAGTTCTTAGTTCATAATAATAAGAGGCAGACCTTATGGAATGCCTCCTATACAATTGCTAAACTAACTCAAATAAAATAACGACTAATACGGTTTTCCGGTACCCTGGAGCAACCACATTTTAGACCAGGCACTGTTATTGCTTGCATCGTCCCCCTTAAATGATGTAGGCTCCAATTTATCGATAGCGGTCTCAACGTTTGGATTGTTGTCTATCTCATCTATATTGTAATAAAAACGCAGCGGCAAAGCTTGTCGTTTGGATGCAGGCCCGGATTGTAGATCAGGAAGCCCGGTCCTCCTATAATCGAACCAAGCCTCGGATGCAGCAGTCCAACTGGCAATCCACTTTTGATTAATAATATCTGCATAACCTTCATAGGCAGCAGGTCCGGAAATATATGAAGTGTAATCCCCATCCACACCCCAAGCAGCAAGGGATTGTTTAACTCCTTCATTATAGTATTGCGCTGCTGTACCTCCTATCCAACCATTAAATGCTGCTTCAGCAAGGATAAAGTTAACTTCAGCAGCTGAAATCAATCGAGACTGAAGTAATGGACCACTTGCTTCCATATAAATTTCGTTTAATTGGGAAGCGTGTAAATTGGTAGCACCTTGATTGGTATTTTTACTTAAATTATATGCCATACCGAATGTCATTCCCGGAGGGTAACCTACGTACTCCATGTCGTAATCTACCGGATAACCTACCCCTTCGGGAGATTCATATGCATCAACAATATCTTGGGAAACATACCTAATTCCATCCTCAGTTTCATCAGTACCATTCGGGGCATCTGGCAGCAATACAATGGGAACAGCTATTTTAGCTGCCCAGACACCCAATCTTGGATCGTCTAACTCCTGTAGTTTATCTACTAAAGGTTTTCCCATTTTTAACCTAAAATAGTTTCCTTGAGGACTTGCATCAAAATTAACGTTCGATGGCCATGCATCACTACTTGTATTCCCTATATAGGCCATATTTGCATCATCCGATGCCTGCAATATCAATGGAAATTGCTGAGGATTGTTAACAATCTCTTTTATTCCTTGTTCGGCCCAAGAAGGACTTTTAGCCGAGAGGCGCATATAATAGCGTAGGGAAAGGGCATTGGCAAATTTTCTCCATTTGGCAACATTTCCACCATATAATATATCTTGGCTTGCATCTATACCAACATAGGAACCTTGACTAGCGGATAACAAGCTGTTTGCAGTTTTTAAATCGGATTGAATTCCCTCATAAATTGTCTGCTGATCATCAAACTCAGAATCAAAGTACTCGGGTCCTTCGTCACCGCGCAGTGCATTCGTGTAGGGGGCATCTCCCCAAAGATCGGTGATAAGTCCGAACATATAGGATTTCATAATTAGCCCCACTGCCCGATGAAAGTCCAGATTACTTTCCTCTGCTTTTTGGATCAGGGTTTTGTTATTATACATAATCTGGTAATATCCTGCCCAACTCTGGGAACGATTGTTCCAATCATACGCATTATGGCCCCTAGACCAACCATCTTTTTGAGTGTGCTGCATTACTCCAGCCAAATCCCCAAAACCTAAATTAACAACAGTCTTTCCTACACCATTAATTACTGTAGGTACCAAAAGATTAGGATCTACGTTATCCCCGCCAATCTTGTCAGGGTTTACATTCAAATCTTCCAGACCTTGGCATGATACGGTTAATATAACACCCAATATCAGTATTGTAAGTTTGTTTTTCATTTGATACATCTCGATTTCAGTTTAAATTTTTTAAAATGTCACTCCAATCTTAATTCCAACAGGGGCTAACCAAGGCTCCACATTGTAACGTTCTATACCCTGCTTAAACTGAGTACCTCTACTGTCTTTACCGGTTTCTGCTTGAAATGCCCTTTCAGGATCTATCCCAAAGGCCGAATCCTTGGTCCAGAGCATTATATTTCTACTATATAGCGAAAAGGTTACATTACTCAACCCAATTCTATCAACAAATTTATTGGGCAGATTGTAGCTCAATGAAACCTCACGTAGCTTTATATAATCCGCATCGAACATATTTGGAGTCCCCAAATCCCAAGGATTTTGAACGGAGAATGGTATGAACGAGGTGCCCACATCACCAAGATTCTCATTTTCTAAAATAAAGTTACCTTCAGAATCATAGGTCCCTTGAACACCAGGGCTAAAAATACCGTCATAAACGGTACGTCCACTCAAATTTTCTGCGAATCCGCCATTCCCTGGAGTTCCTCCAACAGATAGAAAATTTTCGCCAAAAATTAATTCATCCGCATTATCCAATACCCACTGTTTTAGTTCGGGACCAGGTTCCGATATTCCGGGATTTACCAAACTGTTCAGCGTTCTATTAATATAACCATCATCCCCTAAATACCGAGAGGTCTGTGACATGTACTGTCCTCCAGAACGCCAATCGAAGGTCATATTAAGTGTAAAATTTTTATAAGAAAGTGTTGTTTGCAAACCCATAATAAAATCTGGATTGTAGTTACCCACCTTCACCCTTTCTTCCGAGGCGGTCCACTCTGCATCTTCTCCACTACCTAGAATTGGATAATTAAAATAAGGAGAATTTACATCGGTAACCCTTCTGATCATGGGGGAATAGATATTACCGACCAATCCATCCTCACCGGTAGCCGGATTGGCCACATACCCCCTGGACACACTCCTATTCTCATCCCAAAATTGAATATAATCGACTCCCTCCGTTAAGGCCGTAATTTTGGATTCGTTGGTAGTGAAATTGAAATTGAGATCCAAATTCCAATCCTTGGATCTTACAGGGGTAAGGCCAAGGGAAAGTTCATATCCCTTGCTTTCCAAAGTGCCAGCATTGATGCCCACACTAGAACTTCCGGAAGAAGGCGATATTGGAACACGAATAATTTGGTTATTATTTTCAACAGTGTAATAGGTTCCGGAAAATCGAACCCTATTTTGAAACATAGCCATATCCAGACCAAATTCCCAGGAACGCGCTCTTTCAGGCTCAAGGTTCGGAGTATTCAGGGAGCCTGCCCCATACATTATAGCATCTCCCCAATAACCACCATTATTATAATAGGTATCCAATTGGTATGGACTTGTATCGTTTCCAACCTCGGCATAACCGCCCCTAAGTTTCAAAAGATCTACTTTTGGAATACTTAGCACCTCGCTAAGCAAAAAACTCAAGGATCCTGAGGGATAAAAATAAGATCTATTTTCAACTGGCAGGGTACTGGACCAATCATTCCTAGCCGTTATATCCAAATACAACATATCCCAAAATCCGAAATTGGCCAATCCATAAATACTATTAATGCCCCGTTGATTTTCGTAGCTGGAATATCGTAAAGATGTTGGGGCAATATTATCTATAGTAAATAAGTTAGGTACAATAAGTCCCGCCCCGTTAGCAGATGAATTACTAATACCAGTTTGTTTTTGATACATTAGGTTCCCTCCTCCTGAGACAGACAAATCAAAGCCTTCAAATTTTTTGGTATAGGTTGCCAACAAATCTATGTTCGTCTCCAAACCATCGGATTTGGCAATACCATAGGTTCCATTGTTTGATTCCCTACTATAACCAGGAGCCATTTTTGTATCCTGGGTCTGATTGAAATTATTAACATTAAAGCTACTCTTAACGGTAAATTCTGGTGATACGTTCCATTCCATTGCCATATTACCATAGAGTCTGTACCTAGAATATCCATTGTTAATCTCATTGGCCATAAACCATGGATTAGGGTAATCGACCGAAAAATTATAAACTTCATTACCCGGAAGTTTGTAGTCCTTTATCGCCATAATATCAATACTGGGCGGCACATAATATGCATTCTCTAAAGGATTGGTGCCCCTATTGGAAGCTGGCCTATTTTTTGCATAACTGTGTACAAAATTCAAATTGGTACTGAACGTAAGTTTATTATTCAAATTGGAAGTTGCGGATAAATTATAACTATTCCGCTGCATATCGGAATTGGGAATAATCCCCGTATTATCCATAGTAGAGACCCCAAATCTAAGATTTAACCATTGAGAGCTATTAGTAATGGCTAGACTATTGGTAGTTGTAATCCCTGTGTTGACAAAGTTCTCAATATTATTTGGATAAGATTTGAGTTCCGTTGGAATTGGAACACCATTGGCGTCCAGTGGGGAATTCCATTGTACCGCAAAATAACCTTTATCCAATTCCGGCCCACCGTTTCCACCAGCAGGAATCGCATCGGGCATTATCATACTCCCTCCTTCGGATTCAGGTGAATATGATAAGTAACCAGTTGCAAAACGGGATTGCGTATCAATAAATCTGTAAGGAATGTCAAAAACCGTATTAGAAGTAAATTCAATCTTCATTTTTTCACCTGCTTTGGCTCTTTTTGTCGTAATCAGGACAACACCGTTCCCCGCGCGAGTACCATAAAGCGCAGCAGCACTGGCTCCTTTTAATATGGTAACGTTTGCTACACTCTCAGGGTCAAGATCGGAAATGGCATTTCCGTAATCAACCGGGTTTCTATCGCCAAAACCACCAATATTATTGAGGGAATTCTCTACTGGAACACCATCTATTACAAATAAGGGCTGGTTGTCCGAACTCAGGGAAATGGCACCACGAATCACCATACTTACCGAAGACCCCGTGCCTCCTGTACTATTAATGGTTACCCCGGACACTTTACCTGACAAGGAATTCATTACGTTAGGGTTTGCAACACGTGTCAACTCTTGACCAACTACCTTTTCCACGGAATACCCCAACGACTTATCCTCTCGCTTTATTCCCAAGGCAGTAACCACCACCTCGTCCAAGGCCTCGGCTCCAGGTGCCAAGGCAAGATCAATAGAAGTTCTCCCATTAACAGCCACTTCTTGGGTTTCGAACCCTAAATAGGAATAGACCAAAGTACCATTCCCATTTGGTACATTTATGCTGTAATTACCATCAAAATCAGATGACACCCCCTGAGTGGTTCCTTTAAGGACGATACTTACCCCTGGCATGGGCATACCATCCTCGGAGGATGTTACGCTACCAGACACCGTATGTTGCACCGATTGGGCCATTACAGATGTAGTGCCTACAATTAGCATCAGCAAGGACAATTGCCCAAACCTCCGTATTTTATTTTTTAAATAAGTGTTCATAAAATTATTTTGTAGTTAGTTATTTTTCTTTTCGATTATCCACGTTACAGACTATTCAACAGCTTCAAATGTCAATATAACAGCATTCGTATTTATCCCAATTGCATCCGGGGAGGCCGCCAAAAACATAACCAGACGCATGGATTTATCTGTAATATTCTGAATAATGGCTCTGCGTTCAAAATCCAAAAGACCGATAAATTCTGACCCAGAAAAACTTAGTGTACTCACTCCATTAAAGGACAATATTCCACTTGGTTCTATCGCTGAAGAAGTTTCGAAATTATCATTCTCTACATATGTAAAAGTAGCGCCCGATTCGGGTGTAAAAACACCCGTACAGAGTCCAAAATCTACTCCACCATCATTTACGATTCCTGCCCCCCCAGTAGTTACAAACTGATAAAGACATCCACTAAAAGCCGCTCCATCCGATTTAACATCATGCGCGTATCCGCCATCAAAATAAAAGGTAAACTCATCCTCATAAATCTCTCCCATACCCAACCCAGATCCAAAAATACCGGCAGGCAAGGGATATGGGGCATCTGGAAACGGAGTGAGGTCCGAATCGGCATAGGCAAAGTAGTCATTGGAAGAACCTCCTGAAGAAATCCTCCAAGTTTTACCATTCTCAGCGGTGGCACCTCCTGTCAACAATACATAAGGCGTAATATCCAAAGCCAATTTCACTTCTTTGGTTACTGTACTTCCATCAGCAGAGGTTGCAGTTAATTTAGCAGTGTAGTATCCCGCATCGGAATAAGTATGAACAGGATTCTTTTCTGTACTTGTAGCCCCGTCACCAAAATCCCATGCCCATGAAACGGCTTTATTGGTCAATCCTTGGAAGGCCACTTTTTTACCTACCGTACTCTGAAATATATCAGCGGTAAAAGGAATATCTTCCGTACTGGAACTATCATCCGAGCTACAGGAAGACAGGGACAGCAGCATCGAAAATAAAACTCCATACAACAGTATTAGATTCTTTTTAGTCATAAACAATAGTTTTTAGTTAGTTTTTTTTTGCCCTCAAAGATCAAAAATTACCATTTACCAAAATCGTGTTGGCAACTTGATAACTTCCAGTTAACAATATGTTAATATTGGAACCTTTTGATTGCACTTTCCCCAAAATTATATTTAATTTTTTCAATACAATTCAGATATATTATTAAATATGCATTAAATATTAACCCTTGATTTACGAAAAAAAATATATTTTTGTAAAACAAGTTAATATTCTTATTAAGTTTTATGCATGCATAATAGGAGCATTTTTTAACATTTAAATGTGAAAATTTATGGAACATATTTCTTACAAATTTTGTAAGGCAAAGTGGCTACTACAGCTCTTTTTCCTTTTGGTTTCCATGAATATTTATTCCCAGCAACTAAAGGCCGGCGCGGCCAAAAGAATTATTACCCCAGACCCCCTCATTTTGGTTTCCGGCGGTGTAGGTACACCCAAACCCGCCACTGAAAAAAAAGGGGAACTTTATGTTAGGGCCATGGTATTGGAAAAGGGGACGGAAAAAATAGCCATTGTCAATATCGATAATTTGGGATGGCCTGCGGCACTCGGCAATAAGGCAAGAAAATTGATCAAGGAGATTCCTTTCAACAACATACTCATAGGGGCCACACATACCCATAGCGCTCCCGATGCCTATGGCTTCCCGGACGAAAAGGGCAATTATGCGGCAGATTTAAAGTATCTTGATTGGTGCGTTAGCCAAATTGTTGATGCAGTGAACGAAGCCTCCGCCAATTTGGAACCCGCCAAATTAAAGATTGCAGTAGGCGAAGCAAAGGGAAAAATAGCCTACAATTATTACGCCCCGGATCTGTACGACCCAAGATGCGGTATCATACAGGCCCTTGGTACCAAAGGAAAAAATAAAGACCTGCCCATAGTAACATTGGTAAATTATGCCATTCATCCGGAGGTAATAGGCAATGATCAAGGCATACTTAGTCCCGACCTAATAGGACCACTTTATGATAGGATTGAAGCCAGGGCAGGGGGAACGGCCCTGTTCATGAACGGCGCCCAAGGGGGCATGGTAACGGCAGACAATAGAAGGGACAATAATAAGGAGGCCAATGATTGGGAGGAATGTAAACGCATAGGGAACCTTCTGGCAGATGAGGCCCTTAGGATTTTAGCTGAGGCCGAAATCCAAGAAGATCCGGTACTCTTTTGTACCTCCGCCCAGGCCCAATTCCCGATAGATTCTGAAATGATGCGCTACATTTTAAATAATTCGCCATTAAAAATGAGCAATTCGGATCAGTTTATCAATACCACCCTAAACCTATTGAACATTGGAACGGCCCAAATCCTGACCATACCGGGCGAAGCCTTGCCCAATATAGGCTATTATTTAAAAAGAAATATGCCCACCGAACATCCATTCCTTTTCGGGTTGACCAACGATGCCTTCGGGTATATCTTGACCAAGGAAGATTATAACAGTTTTAAAAAATATGCCTATGTAAGTAAGACCAGCCTAGGGGAAAGAACAGCTGAAATCCTTATCAAGGAGTTATTGACCCTGATCCAAAACAGTCCAAAACCCAATAAATAATACAATAATCAAATAACACAATATCTATATGCAAAAATTGGCTTCTATTTTTTTATCCATTTCCTTGCTTTGTATATTCTCCTGCAAGGACAGCCCAAAGAAATTGGTGGAAAACGTGGCCCCGGCCACAGTTGAAACAACTCCATCCAACGCCCTGCAAAGCTACTTGAACAATGAAGACCAAACCTTTAAGTGGGAACTTAAGGAGGAATATCCCATAGGTGATGTAAAGGCCTATGAGCTAATGCTTACCTCCCAAAAATGGAGGGAACATGTCTGGACGCACGAACTTACCGTTTTGGTGCCCAAGGAAGTAGCCCATGACGGGGCCTTGTTATTGATTACCGGAGGAAGTATTAAAGAAGGGATCCCCAATTGGTCGTCCAATGAAGAAGATAAAAAATCCATCAGTTTTGCCCAGGTCGCCCAAAAGAACAAGGCCATAGTGGCCATTGTAAGACAGGTCCCCAACCAACCGCTCTATGATGGCCTAACGGAAGATGCCCTCATTTCCTTTACCCTGCACAATTACAAGAATGACAAGGACCCCACCTGGCCATTATTGTTTCCCATGGTAAAAAGTGCCGTAAGGGCCATGGATGCAGTACAGGAATTCACCAGCAAAAATCTTCAGAAGGAGGTTAGCCGCTTTACGGTAACCGGGGCGTCCAAAAGGGGATGGACCACATGGCTTACCGGAGCAAACGACAAGAGGGTGGAAACGATCGCGCCAATGGTAATCGATGTTTTAAATATGCCCGTTAGCTTGGATTACCAAATTACGGCCTGGAACGAATACAGTATCCAGATCAATGATTACATAAAACTGGAAATTCCCCAAACGGTAGGTACCGAAGATGGAAAGGCCATAACGCAAATGGTAGACCCCTATTCCTACAGGGCCGATTTAACCATGCCCAAATTAATATTTATAGGGACCAATGATGAATATTGGCCCGTAGATGCCATTAAAAATTATATCGATGACATTCCGGGCGAAAACTACATTCACTATGTACCCAATGCCGGCCATGATCTGGGAGATGGCGAACAGGCGCTAAGGGCCTTAAGTGCGTTCTGGGGCAAAGCCTTGAACAAAGCACCCCAGCCCCCACTTTCCTATGGTCTTACAACTGATAGGACATCGGCCACCCTAAGGGTCAAAACCGCTTCCGATGAACTTCTAAATGCCTACATATGGTCTGCAGATTCGTCGGACAGGGATTTTAGGGATGAGGAATGGAGCTCAAAACCATTGGATTACAAAGATCAGGACCACATTTTACAACAGGTACCATTCCCCAAAAGTGGTTTCAAGGCTTTTTATATCGATTTGGAGTATGCAGACCCCAATGGAGGAAAATATACCAAAAGTACCCGAATGTATGTAGCGGACGACGATGAAATTCTTTAACAAAAAACGTAAATATTGGTTTATAGGCATTATCGCCTCGCTTTTATTATTGGTGTTTGCGTTCATTTACGCCAATGATACCAATACGACTTTTCCCGTAACTCAATATTACGCCTATGACAGGGCCATACCGCTTAAGGATTCCCTGAGCCTGTTAAAGGATACTACAGATTTTAAACTTTACCATGTTTCCTATACCAGCGTTCATGATAAAAAGGTGACCGGCCTGTTAAGTATCCCAAAAAACAGGGAGGTTCCCCATCCCATAATTATTTTAATGCACGGCTTGGGAGACAACAAGAATGTGGATTACGTAAGCTATGGCAATGACCTCTTCCTTAAAAATGGGTATGCGGTGTTAAGAATCGATTTTAGCCAGCACGGGGAACGAAAAGGGGATGTTTACGACTTTAGCCTTACCGGAAAATACAAACACTGGAGCAGGGACATTATTGGCCAGACCGTATTTGACCTAAGGCGGGCGGTCGACTTTATCGAAACAAGGAAGGAACTGGATGCGCAAAGAATTGGATATTACGGCATAAGTTTAGGTGGAATTACGGGCACTGTTTTTTGCGGAATGGATGACCGTATAAAAGTACCTATACTGGCTTTGGCAGGTGGACAACTAAATTTATTGTACGAAAAAGAGGCCCTGACCAAGGAAGCAAAAGATTTTGTAAGCCCTATTGAGCCATTGAACTTTGTAAAGCAGATCGCCCCCCGGCCACTGCTGATGTTAAACGCAAAAAATGATGAAATAGTACCTCCATTAATGAGCAAGCTGCTCTATAAGGCAGCAGAGGAGCCCAAAGAGATTATTTGGTACGATGCAAAACATAGGGATGCCCCGTTGGAGACCATATTTGGTGATGGGCTAAACTGGTTTAAAAAATATTTATAAATAAAACTTAATTAAAATGAAAAAATCCTATCCGATCACATTATCACTTAGCCTCTGCATGACCCTCCTATTAAGTAGTTGTGGGGAAAAGAAAAAAAATGTGGAAGAAACCGTAAAAGACACCTCCCTGGAAATGGAAGCCCCCATAAAACACAAAAACTGGGCCGAAAAACTGGGCTGGCCTGCCGGTAAAAAGGTAATCATGTTGCATGCAGATGACATTGGGATGTGTCCCGAAGCGAACATTGCCGCCAAGGAACAGCTGACCAAAGGGGAAATACAATCCGCTGCCGTTATGATTCCCTGTCCCAACGCCGAAGAATTCATTAATTGGGCCAAGGAAAATCCCGCCATGGATATAGGTCTTCACTTAACGCTTACCAGTGAATGGAAAAAACACCGTTGGGGCCCCATTACCCCGGATGCGGAAGTTCCTGGACTATTGGATCCGGAAAACAAACTTTGGAGGAGCGTTCCGGAAGTAGTGCAGCATGCCTCTGCCGAGGAGGTGGAAAAAGAAATACGCGCCCAAATAGAACAATCCATTGCCTGGGGCTATAGGCCGGACCATATAGACACCCATATGGGCACCTTGTTCGGGGA
>TARA_R110002012_G_scaffold85795_1_pt1 | contig 12417 bp, 5 predicted proteins | sample TARA_R110002012 | Tara Oceans TARA_R110002012 (sample SAMEA4396515) | marine metagenome | biome: Westerlies Biome; feature: [DCM] deep chlorophyll maximum layer (ENVO:01000326); material: water (ENVO:00002006), including particulate matter (ENVO:01000060) such as... | depth 40 m
GTTGTTATACTGGAAAAGTTAATAAAACGACTGTAAAAACATACAATAAAAGTGCTAAATTAATGGTTAAAGCGCTAATCAAAATGCGTAAAAATGACTGGGATTATACGAACGTTAAAATGGCTGATAAACTAGGTAAAATGCTCTTGGAATCAAACGCCGAGAATGTAACGGTGGTTAAACATCGTCAAAAAGTGACAAGAACAAACGAATATTATGACTTTGGACAACGATATGAAGAATTAGGCCTAAATAGTCGTAATTTACAGAATACTAGTGAATGTTTACGACAAAATTGTGCTGGTCACGGTTATGACAGATGTAACGAATACGTGCCGTTTGAGGGTGACGCAACAAACGATTATTGGGAACAAGTAGAGGCGGAATCATTAACGGATAAATATACGGATTATACGGACGCTAGACCAGCGCCTGTAACGGAAAGTGTGCCTAGTTTAATACGCAATTTTTACAAAGAATATGAAACGATGTATAGTGATAGTGCGTATACGGTATTACTACAGAAAAATATAGAGACGGAAGAAGAATTGTGGTAGACGACTCATTTTTAGAATCCAAAGGATTAATATAAATTAAAAAATAAATCAAATTTTTTTTTTACAGTATTTAACAACAGTATTTAACGGATTAAAAAATTTGATTAAAAAATATTTTTAAACAAAAAAAATAAAATGATATATAAAGGCATCATTTACGAATCAATAAAATATTTTAGTCAAAATACGCTAGTTTGTATGTGCGGTTCTAGGTTTAAATTATGTAGTTTACCTAATCATTTAAAATCCAAAAAACATTTATGTTATATAGAGTTTGTTAAAAATGAGGAAAACAATTAAATATTAATTAAATTAAATTAAAAAAAATTTGATTAATATTTATTTTTTTATTATATTGATATATTATAATGAACGAAGAAAATTTGATAGCGAGAAAAAATGGTATGTTTTTAAATATTTCTAAAGGGACTTACGTAAACTTTAATTCTATTCAGGCTCAAGCCGATTATATTAAGAATCCTAATAAATATCTATTACCGATTGGTATTGAGTTTATTGGGGGTGACTTTGTTAAGACGAGTGAACCAGCAACGTATACGGCGGTTTTTAGGAATACGTTAAAGAAAAAAGACTATATCATAAGCCCTACAACAGGAGCAATGACAAAAACGTATAGATATACGTCTTATCAACAATTACAAGACGATATAGCAGTAGACTTACAAGAATTTAACGTAGGATATAACCCTGATGGAGATTACGAAAACGAATGGTGGCTAGAAGACGTATTATTAGACACTATAGCAACTTTTAAGGGTAAGGGCTATTCTACAATCGGTATGACGTTTATTGAGGATGACGACTTAGAAGACGTTAAATTTAGTGGATGGGCTGGAGGTTTATCATTTGGTGAAACACGTATCACGTATTCTAATCCGTGTTACGAAAAAGGCTTTAGTGAAAATAGGTGTTGTTGGAATTACTTACTAAATTATATGAAGTTTAGTTATAATAGCGTAATAAAATATAACGACCCTAAAAACGATTTGTGGACATTTGACCAACTTAAAAAGATAGCAGAAGATAGAAACATAGATTTAATAGTAGTAGACGCAGTTCATAAGAAGTTAAGACAATATACGGCTAAGGGTGAATATAAAGAACCGTATCAATACATAGTAGATGAAGACGTATCAGGAAAAAAAATACGCAAATCTATGTGTTTTTGTTATATAGACGGTCATATATACCCATTTACGGCTAACTACCAAAAAAAGTTATTACGAAATCTTAAAACGCATCAACAGAAAATAACTACGGATTCATCCACTACTAAATTAGTATCAAATAAAAAAGTATTAAAAATGAAGGCTGGTAAATTAAAAGAAGATAAAATAGCGGAACACGAAAAATTAAAAACGGATTATAGTAACCAAAAATTTTATATTGAGAATAGTTGGGAAATTGACGATTGGAAAAAAGAAAAATATCAATTTGTAGGAGAAGTAGACTTACGCAAAATATTTGTTAAAATTTTTAATAAAACAGGCGTAGCGTATAGTATAAAACAAAAAAACGGTATAATTAAAGAAATTAAAGAATATGACGAGACAAGCGAAGACTATCTAGCCGTTAAATGGATAATACAAAGTGACCCAAATTACGAATTAGTAAAACCTATTTATGATAAATTAGGATATATATATGACGGCTTAGGGTTATCAAGTTTAGGAGCAAGAATTTTAGAATACGAATTTGGTATTACTATGAAGTCTTTAAAGTCGTTAACAACAGGAACAATGATTACGCCTGAACGACCCTACAACGCCACTACTAACTTAGAAGAAGTTGATACAAATGATTACGACTCATTTAACAAAGAAAGAATACGAATTAATTTAAATAAACGAATTAAAGAGTTAATGTATAAAGATAAAAATTTAACGGAAAGTGAAGAGCCTTTACGAGAAGAATTAGAAGAAGATTTTAAATTTCCTGATTTAGGCGAAGCCGTTACCGTTGATATACGTAGGTGTTACTCGTCTATATTAGAAAATCCGTTTAGTGCGTTTACACGGTATACGATTTTTGATAATGTAAGACCGTATAAAAAAAATAGAAATATATTTGATAAAGAAACATACAATCCAAGATTAAAAGCAGGATGGTATTTTTGTGAAGAAATAACTAACTCAGGTGATTATCCACCGATGGCTGATAAACGTCAGGGTTGGTTTTGTCCTAAAGTTATATTCTACGCAAAAAAGGCTAAAGTCAATTTTAAAGTAACTAAAGAATTTATACCCCATCAAAATAACGTTATAGAAAAAAAGAAATTTGAGGAATTCGTTAATTATGTTTACGATAATTTAAAAGTATGCGTTTGTAAAAAAAACGGCTGTAATGATTGTGGCGCTAAGTTAGTTGTCAATTCATTTATAGGTCAATTAGGCGTATATGGTAAAGAGCGTGTAACTACTAAAAGTTTTATTGTATCAACACGAAAAGAAGTAGATTACTGGAGGTGTAACGGTATGAGCGAAATTATTATTAGTGAAGAACCTAAATTATATTTAATATGTGAACAAAGTTTAAAAGATAATAGAACAGGAGCGTTACCTATTCATAAACAAATTTTACAAGAAGCAAAAGTCAAATTATGGTTATTAAGTCAAGATATAAAATTTAACGGCGAAAAAATCGTTAAATATAGAAAGCCTGAAGGCGATAGAATAGAAAACAAAATTTTAAGTTACACACAATTTAAATTTACTAAAATGAATGACATCTTTTTTAAAAACAGAGACGAAGAACTTAAACTAGCGGATTACGTAAAATATAAAGCAAAAGAGGAAGAAAAAAGAATTTTAGAAAAAACAGAAATAATACCGTTTGTAGTTCCTATAGAATATAAAACGGATAGTATAACGTTAGTTGATTTTAATAGCGGTATGATTGATACGGCGTTAGAAAATATTAAAATAGGTAATAAACGTGGAGATATACGAATAGAGTGGCGTAGTAACATAGATGACAACAATAGACAGAAATTACGTGACGTTATTAATCGTAAATACATACCGACTTATATAGAAGAAGAATTAAGTCTAACTCAAACGAGGAATTTAAATTCATATAATAAAAATGGTAATCATTATAATGATAAAAAAGAGAAAGACGAAAAATCTTGGATAAACAATTTAATAGAAAAAGGTCAAGGTTTTAGATTAGACGGAATGGCTGGAACTGGAAAATCTACTATAGTCTGTAGTAAAGACGGTATAATAGATTTATTAAATTTACATAATAAAAAATTTATAGTAACGGCTACTACACATAAGGCTAAAGCAAATGAGGCGTTTATTAAAAAAGGTTTATCCGTAATAACTTTACATAGCGCCTTAGGTCAAATGGGAACAATGGTAGAGGATTTATCATTCTTAAAATTTTCAGGCGTAGATTATCTATTAGTAGATGAATGCTCAATGATAACACAGGAACAATATAGGCTATTACATAAAATTAAAGTTAGGTATCCTAAATTAAGTATGATTTTAATCGGTGATTATAAACAATTACCAGCCGTAGAAAAAGAGTTTACGAAATACAATAATATTAATACAAGTAAAATATTAAGATTTTTAACTGATTTTAACGATTTAACTTTAAAAGAAAATAGACGTAGTGGAAAAGATGGCGTAGAGATGTTTAACTTATTTAATGACGTATTAAAAAGTAATAGTAATAAAATAATTGAGGAACAACGTATTTTACCGTATAAAAAATTAGACGATAAATTAAATAAAGATTTGTTTAAGTTACGTGTTCATATAACTTTCACAAATAACGTTAGAACTCAAGTTAATAAAATGATAGTCGCTCAAATATTACAGAGTAGAAAAACAAAAGTATTAAAAGTTCCTAAAATTAAAAAAGTAAAACGACACGTAATAAAACATATATGGGGACAAGACGAACTAACTAAACAAAGTAAATACGGAGAGACGCACAATGAATGTAAATTAATAGCAATTGATAACGATAAAGACAAAGATTTTTATAATAATCAAGATTTTAGAGTAATAAAATATAATGAAAAAGATTTAGAAAAATACGTTTTATTAGAAGACATAGTGACAGAAAAACGGATATGGATAAGTCATCTTAAATTAACCAAACATTTTGATTACTCTTACGCTATTACGGCTCATAGAGCGCAAGGTAGCACAATTAAGGAGAAATACGCAATATGGGAATATGACAAAATGGATAGTGTTAATTGGAGATATACGGCATTAAGTAGAGCAACTACAAAAAATGATATATTCATAGTTGACACACGAACTAGGGTAATGACTCTCTGGCTATATGAGTTTCTATCTACGCCTCAATTAGAACCGTATTAGTCTTATATTTAAAATTATTATCTTTTTATATTATAATAAATGAAAAAGGGTAATAATATACAACCACCAGCGCCACCGACGCAACCTGAAACAATCGTTATAGAATGTAGCGCTCGTAATAGTATACGGACTAGTGATTCTTTTGACGAATGGGAAGTTAGTATACCCCCTGTAGAATTACGGCAAGGCGATGAAATAGGCGTTAACCAGTCTTTCCTTGAGGCAAGAGGAACAGCCACAGAAATTTTAGAGTTTTCTTCTTCAGGGTTAGACCAAAATAATAAACAGCGTATTTATTTTGAGTATTATTGTAGTGATGACGGAACTAACGACAAAAACAAGGGAAGAGACTGGCTTTACTTCGGCGCAGGTTCAGGAACAGGAGCAGACCCAGCCTTACACGAAACGGCTAAAACATATAAACCGTGTAAAGCAATTCGTTATGATACCTTATTAGAAGAAAGTTTAATTAACGCAAACGGAAACGAATTCCAACGAACAATTAACGACAAGACTTACCAAAGCGCTTTTCCTACTGATTTAGACCCAAGAGTAGCAAATGCTTACAGTATAAATTATAAGGAAGACTATAACGTTCCAGGAATTTTTAATAGTATTAATACAATTAATGAACTTAATACAGTGATTAACGAGCCTTACCTTGGACCGTGTAATACAGTAGATTTAGACGCTCAAGAAAAATCCTTAACTTTTACGGACAGTATAATAAATTTAGACGCTTTAGAATATTGGGAAATGGAATTACACGTTGGAATAGATGAGCGTGTAGAGTTAAAAACACCTTATTTAGCAGGACAACAGAATACTAACTATATATCTTCTATACCAGCAGGAACAATTATTTGGATTGATTGGATGCCTAAACGTCGTCAACATTCTTTTTACGGAGGACAACCTGGAGCGCAGAAAGTAGACGAAGCGTATCAAAATTACGCCGAATATACGGAACTTAGTCACCGAGTTGGACCGTTATGTGGACATTTTTTAGTTACGGCTAATAATATATCATCAAATTTTGTAGATAGCGGTCACAATGACGCAGGAACAATTAAACAATTTGGTTACAATGGTCAAACGGCTATATCTACATATTTTACTAAAGTAAATCCTGATGGTAGTCCAAATTCATTTATACCACGTATTGATTTAGTTAACGCTACGTATAGTTTAACAAGTAATACAGGAGTTCCCAGATTATATTGTAATCCTTGGACTACGCAAAGTAAAGAAAATTTATTAAACCCAGACGGAACACCAAAATTATTAGAAGTAGACCCAATGCCTGTTAATTTAGTTATACGTAAATCACCGTATTATATTGGAAGCGTTAAATTACAATTAAATCAAAACTTACCTGCTAGATTGGCCTGTATGCCTATATGTAAAAATGACGGAGGAACACAACATCCAACTAGATTTGACCCAATAGAAGACGCTAAAATAGACGAATTATTTCCTAAAATAATAGGTAACCCCAATGATGATATTCCGTTATATTTAGGTAGTCATCATAAACAAAATTTAGAGGAAAGTGGAAGTGCTTGGACGTTTGCTAGTCAAAATTCCAAAAAACCTTTTAACGCTTTAGGAACTGAAGACCAACCTATTTGTTTTTTAAAAAATTATTTTTCCGTAAATAATTATAAGCCACTAGGTTATGATAATGAATATTTTTTAAAAATTGATATGGTTTCTTCGTCTACTTCGTTAATGATAAATGTCTTATTAAACGCCAATTCATTCCAACGTCTTAAAAATTGCGCTCATAATATAGTAGTTTTAGGTAGGGGGACTAACAATGAAGAATGGATTAGAACAGGAAGAATAATGGGTATTACTGATGAAACATCTAATCCAAGTAACGCCCCTACACGTATGACAGTAGAAGTCCTAGCCAGAAATATAAATGAAAATCATATGAATTTTACAGCAGGTGGGCCAACTAATTTTGACCCAAATAATCCTGTAGGCTGGGTTCATCCTAGCGCTGGAGACGCTTGGGCTTATTACGCACATCCAGCAAATACAACAAAATTAGAATGGTGGGATTGGAGAGAGGGAAAAACGTTAAATTTAGAACTAACTCAACAATTTTTCCAATACCAAAGTAGAGGAATGCCTATTTTAAAAAATTGTGGATATTGGGGGACAAACGAATTAAACACGGAGGGCTTTCCGTCTACTTATAATGATAAATCGTTATACACAAACGAATTAAAACAAATATATGATTTTGGATATACATATTTTTTATATCATAAACGAACCCATTTAAATAATCCAGGTGTTCAGCCTAATCAGTTACCTGACAACGATTTTTTGGATATTAATACAGACCCTACTTGGTTTCTTAATTCAGGAAGATTAACGCAAAATAAGGGTATATGGATGTTTCCTTTAGTAGATAGTTTTAAAGGAGATAGTGACATACAACAAGTGTCATACGGTAATCCAGAAAATCCTAAACTTACATTACAGGTTTTAAATAGTAGTAATAGTCCTAATGCGTCTACTACGGCTCATTCTTTTACGGCTAGATTTAATCCACATATTCCTATTTACGATATGAATTTTGATTTTGAGTTAAATAGAACTAAGATGGATACGCAAACAATTTACGAGCGTAATTTTTACATTTGGATACCAGATATTTTTAGCGTAGCGTCTTTAAATAGGTGGTCTAACCAGGGAATTAATTTGTATTGTGGCTATGTTCCGTTAATAAATCAAATTACGTTAGAAACATCAAAAGACTATTTAACGCCTACTGATTTATCTAATTTTTGGACAGAAACCTTACACAAATCAACGGATATACATAATTTATATGATGGGTCAGTGATTCCTAATAGTAGAAATAGAGGTATATTACAAAATCCGTTATTAATGCCGATATACGGTAGTTGGGGTAACTATAATCTTCCACACTCTTCAGGCTATATGACAAGAGACTATTTTACGTTTCCTATGTGTAACGGATTTGCCTTAGGTAGCGTAATATTTGTAGATGGTCATAAAATGGCTAGTGATTGGACTTGGTCAGGTTTAAATTATGATGACCCAGCACCAAATTTAGCCATTACACAGCGTGATGGATTTACATATTATATATATCCAAGAAGTAAACATAATTTAGTCCATCTTTGGGCTAGTGATACGGCTTACCCACTACCTACGTATACGATAACTAGAAATAATCAATCGTATAACGGACACGCTTCATCGTTAACTGGCGCAAAAGTTTGTAACGCAAATTGGCAATGGTTTATATTAGACCCAGCAGGAGCAAAGACGGCTGTAAGTTTTTATCCTGCTTCTACATCAGGTAAACAAAATAATCCAGATTTATCAAACGATATTCCAGGAACTCAGTCAAATCAAATAAACAACGCTAATTTATCATATACAGCCCCAGCAACAAATCAAAAAGGTGTTCCAGCGTATTCAGTTACGCCAGGTGATAAATTTGACTTAGTTACGGCTAGCGCCGATTATCCTTTTAACGGTCAGGCTGGATTTAGAGAAGACGCAATTTATAGAGAGAGTGAGCCATATCCGTTACAATACTATAAAGACGATACATACGAACAATATCTTAAATTTAGTCAATATGTTGGTTGTGATAATATGACACTTACCTACAATCCAAATTTTAGTGCTTTTGAGTTCCAGTTTTTACATCAGCCGTTCGCTACTACGTATCAACTTAATGGAGGACAGGGAAGTGGAGGTGATAACGCCGTAAGAATATTTTCTAATATACCAAGTGAAATTATAAATTGGGAAAAATATAGTGGTATTAACGTTAGAAATTGGGCTACACCTGATATACCAAAAGGAACTTTCACGTATAAGGAAATACAAACACGACCAGCATTTTTAGACGTGGCTTACCCCAATGGATTAAATCCTGAAACAGATTTAGACTTAGTTGGAGACCGTTTTATGAATAAATTGGGTTTTACGCAAAAACAATATAATCCAAAAACAGGAACAATAGTAAAAGGAGTAGAAGGAATGAACAAAACCGTTAATTTTCCACATTTATTTACGTATGAACCATCAGGAACAACTGGAGCAGATACAGACGTAGCCGACGCTATAATTAATACTTCTTTTAGTGCTGAAGATAATCCAAATAGTGACGCTAGAGGAGGTTTAGGACAATTAATTTATTATCCGTCTAGTGCTGATGCTCAAAGTAACCAAATACGACATATAACAAGCGGTAATACTAATGTTCCGTCAGGTGTTCGTTATGATTGGTCATATACATTATACGGACAAAGAGGAGGCTTAAAAACTAATAATCATAATAAATCTATGGGTTTTCCTAATATTGTAGGGACACCGCAAGTAGAAGATATACTAACGTTTCCTATAACATTAAATCCAGACGGAGAGCAAAGAACAGGTTACACGATAGAAATAGGTTCTAGTCCATTAAGAGCCGTTAATCTTCCTATTAAATTAACAGACGGTTATTACTATATTTTATGCCCTGATTTAATAGACGACCCACAGTTTTATATATCAAATAATAATGGTAGTGTTATACCTGCTATAGCAATAGTTAGTAAAACTTATGTTTCTGGTGATTTCTATACGACTTTCCAAAGTCCTATCCGTTTTTATTGTAAAAGAAATCAAATTTTAACAAAAATTAAAGTCCAAATTCGTAATTCATCAATGGGCGTTCCGTCTAATTTAGGGGCTAACTCATCCGTTATTTTTAATATTAATAGGTTTAATCCTACTGTCCAAAATCCACCGTTAGATATAGGAAGTCAACAAGCCGTAGACTATTCTATATTAAAAGCGCAAAATAGAATTAGACAAAGAAATCCAACGGCACAATCAACATTACAAGATATAGCAAGTCTTGTAGGTAATGTATTACAAGACCCACAAGACGACCAAGCAGATTATATAGACGCTTTACAGGAAAGAATTAATCAATATGATATTAGAGGAATGAATCCTGTAGAAAGACGAGAATTTTTTACACAGACGGAAGAAGGAGGAGCAATAGCAAGAGAAATAGCACACGTAACGGCGTTAAATGATTCGTATACACAAACGGAAGCAACCCCTGACCCTTTAGTTAGTGAAATACAAACTCAAACGGATATTTTACCTATAGCAGAAGGAGGAACACAAACTAGACCAGAAGGAGGAGGAAGAGGAACACAGACTAGACCTGAAGAAGGAGGAATAGCCACTCAAACACCAACAATAGAGCAACAAGAAGTAGAAACGCAAACAGGTTTACAAAGACTAAGAACGGCTATAACTCAAACCGTAATTCCACCACAATTAGCGAATGCGTTAACTCAAACTGGAGCAGGTTTAGGCCCTGTTCTAAGTGATGCTATTACACAGACAGGACAAGACCCTTCCTATAATTTTCTTAGAGACCAACAAATAGAAACGGATAGGCTAATGAATGCTATAGCAGTAAGCGCTAGAAATTCTTATGAACAACAAGTAGCCACATTAAACGTTAATAGACAAAGTCAACAACAGGAGGTTTTAGATAAATATGCTGGTATGACTGGAAGTCGTTATGTGGAGGATAGACGAAGATTACGAGGAGGAAGAGCGACAAGAGTAGCCGAAAGATTACGGAAAGCAGATTTAGAAAATTTAGTAGGGGAAAGGGATATAGATGTAAGTAAACTGAGTCAACAAGAAAGATATTCCTTAGAAAATCAATTCGTTGGAAGAGACGAAGCAAGAGAAGGTTTAAGACAAGGAGACGCTCAAAAAGAAGAGGAAAGAGAAGAAGAAGCAAGACAGCAAGAAAGAGTAAGACAAATTCGTTTTGTTAAAACACCAGCACAAGAAAGACGAGAAGAAGAAGAAAGAGGAGGAGGAGCAGTTCCACCGCCGTAAACAATATTTTAATTGTATTTTTTTTTTCTATATTATATATATATGAGTAAAGAATATGAAGAAGGAGAAGCGTATGGGCTTTATTACAGGAATAAGCGTTATTGGTTAATAAATACAGGTGGAAGACGGTTTAATGTTTATAAATATAAAGAAGACGTAGAAAACGAAGAGGATTTAGAGGAAGCAAGTTTAGGTGATTACGGTAAGTCAATACCAGATTCTACTTTTAATATAATGATTAATTCCAAAACCTTAACGGATGAACCAGTAAAAGAGAAATCGCCATCCCCACCACCAAGAAGTCCATCTCCAGATTTAATGGATAATCCTGAAGTAGGAAAAGCGTATGATAAAGCAGAAGAAGCAGGGGTTAGTAATGATATAATATCAAAATGTTTAAACGGAAAAACGGCTCAACAAATTATTAAATGTTTATTAGAAAAACGGAAAAAAAAATTAGTAAGTGACAAATTAAAAGAACAACAAAAAAAAGAACCAAAAAAAGAACTTACAACAGCAGAACTTAACGAAAGATTTAAAAAAATTACGCCTGAATCTAGAAAAGCATATAAAGACGAAATGGAAAAAAATTTAAAAGAATTTAAGGAAATAAAGGCTAGACAAAAGAAACCAAAAGAAAATATTAAATTAACCGTTAATGATTTATCTAAACAACCAGCACCACCGAGGAAAAGCGCTGGACAACGTGTAAGAGCCGTTAGAAGTGATAAAGGTAAAGACCATAATTGGAAAGACGGCAGAGAAAAAACTAAGACGTATAAAGAAAATGAAGACGTAGATTGGTCAAGGGTTAGATGTAGGGATGATACTTGTTGGAAAACTAATACACGGAAGACAGACGCTACTACTAAAAATAAAAAAGCAGGAGACGAAAAAGTTTATCAATATAACGTAGACAAAGGCCATTACATTAAACAACTTAGAAGAAAAAAAAAGACTAAAGGTTAGCCCTTGCCTATAAATTGGTCCAAGTGTCCATTTTACCGTATGTTTTCATTTTAATTTTACCTGCCTTAGGAGGTTTTTTTTCCTTATCCATCATTTGTATTTTTTGACCAGGCTTAAAATTAAAATCTATAATTTTTTGAGGGTTAGGGTATTTCCTATGAGTCTGTTTTTCCTTAATTTTGATAAGTGATTTAACTTTTTTAAAAATTGGGTCTTCATTGTTCTTAAATCGTCTATTACACCAACAAGTATGTTTAATATTTCGTTTTAGTTTTTTATCCATATTTATAATATTAGAAAATTATTTTAAAAATTATTTTCTTTTATTAATATATAATGTTAATAGAACTTAGAAGTAGTGAAACTGACTCAAATAATACGCCTAATCATATTTTACAAAGATTTAAGGAAACTTTAATACTTAAGCCAAATAGTAAAGTAGCATTAGTAAGCGCATTAACTACAACTTTTAAAAGTAACGCTTATACGATAGATAACAATAATAATTTAATTTATGTAGAAATAGGCTCTTTTAGAGGTCGTTCTACGATTACTTTAGATAACGGTTCATATTCAGGAAGCGCCCTGGCGAGTCATATACAATCTAA
>TARA_R110002012_G_scaffold4265_6_pt1 | contig 12415 bp, 11 predicted proteins | sample TARA_R110002012 | Tara Oceans TARA_R110002012 (sample SAMEA4396515) | marine metagenome | biome: Westerlies Biome; feature: [DCM] deep chlorophyll maximum layer (ENVO:01000326); material: water (ENVO:00002006), including particulate matter (ENVO:01000060) such as... | depth 40 m
GGAGAAGGGCATCGATGCATGAAGGACAACTATACCGTCTGGCTTCACTACTCGCCATATCTCATGCCAAAGGTAATCCCAGTCTAAAGGTTTGTCCCATTCTTGCCGAGTGATGCCAAAGGGAGGATTTGTATAAATTAGGTCGATGCTGTTTTCTTCTAAAGTCTTGATGACTTCATGAATATCTCCTTCAATATACATAAGGATGCTTCCAATAACTATTTATGCCATTCTAACTTTGGCGGGGGCTTTCCTTCTACTTCTGCTAATTGCGTCTTGTGCTTGAAACAGACCTGATGAGCCCAGTATGCCTTGTCTTTAACAAGTTCTCCACACTCACACTTGACATAGTAGAAGCATGCATCAGTGTATTCAGGGGTTAGGTGAAGTGTCCGGAACGCTTGGCGACGGGTGGGGTGTTGCATCCCTAAACTGTACTCTTCTCCCTAAGCTCATACTGAGCGGGGGCATGCTTGCTTCTAAATCGTCGGGGAGTGGTTCTCGATGACATTCCATACAGCATAAATCGAGCTTGGTACATCGACTTCTTCTACATCCATCAATGACAAGAGCTACAAACCCTCCAATACTTAAAAGTATACTCGAAATGAATATGCCCCAGGTGGTCAGGTCTTCACCTCGCTCAGGCAAGGTAATGATGGTAGGTGGATTAGAAGCAATCGTGTAATTCATAAATAAGGGCTTGAAGAGAATATCTTCACCTGAACTATGAAGTACGTGGGAGGAAAGCATAAAATTGGTAGGCAGATAGTTGAGCAGCTTCTCATGCTAGCTCCTCCGGATACGATGGCTGGCTACGTCGAGCCTTTCGTGGGAGCTTGTGGAGTGCTCAAACAGATAACAGACAAAGGGTACGCCACATATCAAGCATACGACAAAGATAGTGAATTGATTGATATGTGGAAGTCGGTCAAAAATGACAGCCTCGCTCTACCGAATAAAATAACTCGAGACGATTACTATACATGGAAAGCATCGCCGAAGAGCCCAGAAAAAACTGCTGTGGGGTATGGCATGAGTTTTGGAGGAAAATACTTCGGTGGGTATTCCCAAGATCCGGAAGGACTGAGGGACTTCTTGATGGAACTGAAGAACAGCCACAACAAGATCCGCCCAAAGATCCAGAATGTAGATTTCGCAGCGATCGACTTCAGTCAACTATCGCCGGAGGGGTGTCTGGTGTACTGCGATCCCCCATACCAAAACACTCAAGGATATCGTACGGGTGACTTCGATGACGAGCAGTTTTGGGATTGGGCAGAGCGAATGACCAATAGGAATGTAGTAGTAGTATCTAGCGAGTTCGCTCCAGAAGGCTGGATTCAAGTTTGGCAAACACATAAGTTTCGCTCACTTCAAAAAGCTGAACGTCGGGATGCTACGGAGCGACTATACATATACGCTCCCATTGTTGACTTCTAGTTTACTTCTTACCAGGTCGAAGAGATGGATACTTGGCGTAGACAGCATTTTTAATCCCTTGTGGTTTAGGTGCATAGTGAGCGTACATAATAGCTGCACGACCACGTTCGATGGAATTAATGGGATACGATCCAGCAGGCGCACCACCAGCCATGCCTGCAAAATTGCTGGTCTTCACTCTTCTGTACTTACCGACATTGCTGCCTCCTGGCTTCTTACGAGCTCTCTTCTCAGCTGCAGTCAGTTTACGGGGCATTCTATCATACCTTTAGAAAAGGTATTGCCAAAGCACCCCTGACGGGGTTGACGGGGCAGCGCCCCGTTTAACGGGACAGAGAAACTTTAGGAAGTGTAGGCATTTTGCGGTTTTCTTGAATAACTTCGTGGTCTGCTCGTACTGCTTCTGGTGCGGGATGGTTTCCGCCGGCGAGATTGATTCCACGAAGCACTTCAAGCCTACAAATCTTTGCGTAATCTCGGGGTGCCTGAGAGTTCATAGTTTTGTTAAGGTAAGCAACGTTTTCATTATTAACGTACTGTGGCTCTGGAAGCGCAGTTGTGCCAGGTGTGCCAAATTGAAGTGGACCTTGATATTGGTTAAGCCCGCAGTTGTAGTAGAGTAGTCCAGAGTGAGAATTGAAACCTCGATGACGTTGCATAGATGTGTCGACAAATGAGGATCTAGGAGCGAGCACTTGCTTTACTTGCTCAATAGGTACTCTGTCGCTTAGGTCCGGCATTTCACTGTAATCGTTCATCCTGACAGCCACGCCACCTTGCATGGTGTCTCGCTCGTGAGCCTTAGCCAAGACAAAGTGCGGGTCGTCTTCAGGCTCCTCCTGTTGGTCTACTTCTCTTAAGCCGCTCATGTTTGATTTAGCCGCAAGGTCTCCTTCCATATATATTCTATCATCACATAATATATGACCGGGATAACGACTAGGCAGATTGCTTACAATGTGGCGACGGCATCTGTCATGGGACATAAGCGACCGATGAACGAGATTTATGACAATAACAGTCTTCCCAAGCGAGTGCGGGCAGCTGTGAAGGAAGGACAGATTACGGAGGACGAATACCTGACCATGCTGGAATACGCTAAATGGCTTCCACATGGTAAGCGTCAGTTAAAGCTGAACTATCCAGAACTGAGGAACATGCTTGTCTCTCACGACCTAGAAAAAGCACCGCTAACCAAGACGAGCGGTATGAACAAGGGAGGCAAGGCGGCAATCGAAGGACCAAAAGCTCTAACGCAGCGTGAGCATCTTTCGACTATTTTGAACAAAAACCGCATTAGGAAGGCAGCATTCCCAGGGACGAACCCCAACTTCACTTCATTCGCAAATCGCTTTGGGTTGAAGTAACTCACAATTTTCTAAAGGCTATATATAATCCAGATGCCACAAAGCAAGGCTATGAGCAAGTACATGGAAATTGCGGGAGGCAAGAAGGGTATGCACTACTTCATCAAATTGCTAAAGAATAAAAAGTATGGGATTTATGGTCCTAGACATGGAGATCAAAACTATATGGGCATGTTGAGTGCTTTGGTAAAGAAGCTTGTAGACTCTGGTTTTAAAACGCTAAAGGATGAGGAAGTTAATAAGCGGAAGGGAAGGTTAGAACGTTTTAGGTACTGGCAGAAGCTTGTTGCAGCAGTAGAGGGAAGTGAGAGTGATGTTGAAGATATTCGGGACTCGCCACGATCAGGAAGCGGTATGCGCATTTCACAGGCTATCATGGGTGTGCTGAAGTCAATGCCGGACAGCGAGTACCCAGACACCATGCAGGATATAGCTAGAGATACACCAAGGTTGGAACAAGTAATTAAAACTAGAGTGGGGGAACAACGACCTCAACGTGGTCCTCGAGTGTCTAGAGGAGAAGAGGAGGAGGAAAAACAAGATTACGATCCCAAAGACGTCGGTCTAAGTACTCCACCTCCACCATCGCCGACTGCTGTGTCTAAGTTACCAGCGAAACCGCCTATGTCAGGCGCTCCCCCTAAGCCTCAAATGGATGCTACGGGTCAACAACAATTTCCAACTGCTACAGCAGAAGCCGCTCCTCTTCGCCCCGGCAGGCGTGAGGACGTCCCGTTTCCTAGTCGTCCGGCGCCCCCTCCCCCCGGCGGGCGTGAGGACGTCCCGTTTCCTAGTCGTCCGGCACCAGGAGAAGGCTACGGCAGGCGTGAGGACGTCCCGTTTCCTAGTCGTCCGCCGCCCCCTATACCGGGAGCACCACCAGCACCACCAGCTCCGCCAGCTGCGCCAGCACAAGCAAAACCAGCACCTAAGGCAAAAGGGCTTGAGGTTAGCGATGCTGGTGCACCAAAAAGCTCCAAGGCTGATCAAATCCCAGAGCAATACCTAAACGATAAGTTCAAAAGCGAAGCCGAACTTCGTAAGGATTTCAAATACTTCTTTAGTAACTTCTCTACAATTCTGCAGCCAGAGATGAGGTTTCTTAGAAACATAAGGAGGGGTGATATTGAGTCACTTCGTCAGTTGCATAGGCGTATTGTAGGGAAGCTTAGAGCAGGAGGTCAAGCGAAGAAGGGTGCAGAGAAGTTTGGAGTCGTAGTCGATGGTGAGGAGTATGTTAAGAATGTCATAGCTAATATGTTAACGGACCAGCGTTTTGCACAACTCAAGCCGAAGGGTGCTATGGTTGACGTGCAGCGTCCGGACGGTCAAGACAAAGACGTGTTAGATGCAGGCACTTTTGAAATTAAACGTGCACAAGGGGGTGAGCTTGCCTATCAAAGAGAACCTATTTATAGTGCCATTCCTGACACGCAGCCAAAACAAGTCGAAGAAGAACGGAGAGACCCTAGGCGTAACAGACCAGTGTATAGACTTGGGGCAGCACGTACGAAGAGAAGAGATCTTGTCCATACTGCTCGGCGGCAGGTAAAAGCTAATCCCTTCCAACGCTTTACCCCAACGGTTCAGCTTAAGTACCTCTATTAAGGGGCAAGCCACGGGGATACCCCGTAAACCCCACCGCACAATCCCCACCGCACGAGGGGGTTTTGGCAATACCTTTTTCTAAAAGGTATGTATATGAGCAGAAGGTTTCAAAGCGGTATTGAGGTGACCAACGCATCGCAGATATATTACAATAATAATGGACCTGCTCGGGACACGACACTGAATAATCCAAGCGGCAGAATAATGTATCAAGGACCTGGTGGGGCTGCGCCTGTTGAACTTGGTACAGGTGGCGGAGGTGGAGCTGTGCCTGATCCTTTGACGCTGACCAATACTATTACTACAACCACAGGGAACTTCCTAGCAAGTGCAGGCGACATAATAGCTACAGCAGGAAAAGTACAAGCGGGCGACAATGTTGAGGCAGGCACTATTGGAGCACCCACAGTTAGTTTAAATGGAGTTTCTGGAAATGTGGGATGCACATCAGTAACAGCAGCAACATCAGTCGCCACACCATTAATTACTGCAGTGTCGGGGGCAGGGAGCGTTATCGTAAATGGCGCAACTGGAGCTGTATCTGCATCTGGAAACATTACGGCAGATGGCGTTAGAGCGACGTCTGGTAATCTCACGGCTGATACTGGGGACGTAGAGGTTGGGGCTAACGCAAGAGTAGGTGCGGCAGTGGGAACCCAGAGTATACTTCTTAATGGGACAACGGCGGATATCACAATAGGACGAGCTGTTCAAGGCGCTGGTCCAGGTGAAGGGAAGTTAGTGACCTCAAAAATCGACGTTGGTCCTGTAGGGGGAACTGCAGACATCGAGATATTTACTGATGTTGGTCTTGCTGGCACGAACGTTCGAATAGCCGCAAACAAAGCGCTGAGTGTTCTTGACAGCGGATCGCAAGCGATATTTGGTGTGCAACAAGCTGGAGCAGTATTCCCTGTCCCACCTCTGTTTCCTTACCCAGGCGATTTTCAATTTGAGCGCTACACAATTACTAAGACTAACTTCGAGATCCACGATGCCAGCGTCGGTGGTCAAAGCCTTTTCAACTCGGGGGCATCTGGGACTTCTAATTGGACAAGATTAAGTGATAGCACTGTTATGTTACTACCGCAAGGTCTTTACATTATGCAGATTGACCAAGAAGCAAACCCGCCCCTCAACTGTCCTATCACTGGCTTTAGGGCGCATATGTTTTACCACAATAATGGGTTTAGCAATCTTGGTATTCGCAATAGCCTAAACGTTTTTGCCTCCACGGTGAGTCTGCTACAGGCGGCAGGGGGTGCTTACGTTCTTGGAAGCGGACGAGGAGCACAAGGACCTGAGGTTTGGCAGTTTGGAGGAGGACCTAGTATTGATAATTACGTGGTCTTTCCTGGCGTTGCCGTTCCTTCACCGCAAATTGCCACTACTTTAACCGTGACTATGACTTGGGTCGCCCCGAACTAACAGTGTCGTTAACCTCCAATTTTTTATCTAACAGCAAATTATAGAATGACGAGCGTATGGAACAACTCAAATGCCAATTCTGCAATTGTCAATACTATTCTCGCATCCCCATCGGTGCAGAATCCAAGTGTTTACTCTACTAAGGAAATCTGCCCTCCACATGCGATTACTTACACCACCATTGAGCCTTCGGCTGGTTCTGCAGCGGATTTTGCCTCAAACACCAGTGCTTCTTTCACTCTTAGCAAGTTTGGCATTATTGAGCAAATACTTCTTAGATACGTAAAGCAGGGCACTCAGGGCAGTCCCCAGACCTATGGCACTCCCCCAGGAGATATTTTCCAGTGCATCCAGCGTATTGAACTTCTTAGTTCTAGTCGTGTAGTTTCGACCCTCACTCGGGAAACACTTATCGCCCAATTTTCGAGCCTTTGCCAGGAGCAGCTAGAACCCATTATGAAGACTGGTAGCGATGCACGGGCGCCGGATGATGGACTGGTTTGTGAGTTTGCAGTTCCCCTGGTTTTCCCACTTCTTCGTGAGACTGACACACAGCTTAACTCCACTTTCCTTGAGCCAATGACCATTCAGGTGCACTGGGGACGTGTGACTGACGTTTTGGGTAACGACGCTGGAACTCGCCTTACTGGCTGCCTTCTTAAGGTCCGGTACAAAAACTATCCCGAGGAGAGCACCTCTCAAATCCTAGCGAGCAACTTTGCTCAGCCCGAGCTTAACATGCTGAGTTCTACTTTCTACCAGGAGAACACCGATGTTTTGACCGTTTCGGCGCAGGCGGCAGCTGGCTCGCTCCAAACACGCACGATTGACCTCCGTAATACTGACGCAGTTGAAAACTTTTACATCATGGCACGTGAAAATAGAGCCGGATATGTTGCGAGTCCTAATGACCCTCGCAATGCGCCTCTTGCTATTCAGCGTGTTACCCTTCTCGGCTCTGGTCAGGAGATTGCCGATTTGACGGAGATGCTAAGCTATCACACACAACTGTGCGAAAACGGCTTTGCAATGTTGATGAACCAGGACGAAGGCAGCGTTTATGACTACCAGGCAGTACAAAGTTTCAACTGCGGGGTTATGTCCGGCGTGAGCATTGGGGCTGTTAAGGACAAGATGACTAACTGCATTTCTCTTCGTGAAGTTAATGCCCCTCAGCTCCGCATTCAGTACATTATTCCTGCTGATTGTGTAGATGGCGACACGATCGACACGGCTGTTGTTGAGAAGTGCCTTGCTATCTACGCTATTAGCTCGGCTACTGGTCGCATGACCCTCGCTCTCTCCAATTAAGGGTAAGGGGTCTCCCCGTTTTTCTAAAGGTATGGTATTGTAATGGCACCACGGAATCCAAGACCCCGTGGATTTTTGGCAGGACAGAAACCTGCACCCCCGCCGAATAAGGCAGAAATGGATAGAAGAGCAGAAGAAAACATGTATCAAATGCAGCAGGAGATTAGGTATGTCCTTGGTCGCCCTGAAAATGCTGCAAGTATGCGAATTGGCAGATCGGCGGGTTCGGGTGGATTTACAGATGATCAATTTTATGCCTTGTACAAAGCAAAGGGCGGCACGCATTCGAAAACCAACTTTCTAAATAATACCCGCCGAAAACATCGAGTTTATTTGAAGCGTGATTGGTTTGCGCAGATGTTTACTCCAGCCAATTTGCCTGACTTAATAGCTAGTACAGCGTGGGCACCAGGACCCGAGGGAGGACTGATGCTTTTACGTAATGCGGGGTTTAAAGGAGTAGCTAACGCTGGAGCTCGTATGGCTGCGCTCGATGCAGAACGATATGCAGCTTTAGGACTGGGTGAGGTGGAACAAGCGGAATTATACGCAGCAAGAGTGGCTGCGGCGGAGCAGGGGATTGCTGCTGAAAACCGATTTTGGGCAAAGCTGCAGGAAGGGTATACAGCTCGCATTGCTGCTCAGGAACAGGCAAAAGTCGCCCTTAAGGCATCTATTAAGGAAGCCTCGTTGGCAGCCAAAAGTATTGGTGATATTCTTGCCACGTTAGGCAAACAGGGCTTTGCGAAAGTGGAGGCAGCCTTGATAGCAGGAATGACTAAGGCTGTTGGTGAGCAAGCCGTAAAAAAGTTCCAGTCTGCCTTAAAGGCATTAAGGGCGGGTAAGACGGCGAAAGTCGAGCCAGCAGGCGAAGGGGCAGGAGCAGGCGAAGGGGCAGGAGCAGGCGAAGGGGCAGGAGCAGGTGCTGCGGCACAAGACGGTGAGGAAGCCGTTACTGCTGCAGAGAATATGATGGCTAATGGTGTGCCGTCAATTGACATCGACGCAGTGGAGTTTGGAATGGGTGCTACGGAAGCTGACAAACTTCTAGCTGGTACTACGCCGGGGACAGGTGTCCTAGGGAAAGGAGCTGAAGGAGACTATCTTTTACAAGCTAGAGATTTTGCCGAGCAATCATATAAACCCACGGGTGATCGTATTGATTTCGAGAACTTTAAATATCATCCTGAGCTGTCGACGGATGAAACAGGAGTGTGGTTTAATAAAAAGGATGGTGTTGCTCACGTCACGTACCGTGGTAGTGAGACGATGCCTTCATTCAAGCGTATAAAGGGCAAGTGGGGATGGAAGTGGGATTTGGGGGATTGGGTTGGTAGTGACATACCAATTGCTTTAGGTCAAGAGGCAGCAGCGCCTACGGGACGGTTTACTAGAAGTGTTGCACAGACCCAGCATGCCTACGATGTATTAAGTCAAGGGGGCAAAGTACCTGTAAAAGTTGAAGGTTCTGGACATTCATTAGGGGGTGGCATAGTTCAGCACGTAGCTGAGGAATTGGGAAGTAAACCGTGGTACGGTCGGCAGACGACATTTAACGGAGCAACTTCTCCTTTTGGTAAATCAGCACCAAGAAAACATGCATTAAAAATGATAAGGAACACCGAGCTTGACCAAAAGCTAGATAAGTTAATTACAAATGTAAGGCAAGCGGCTGACGTAGTCTCTCTAACGCCGCCTCTCCATGGGAAAGAATTAACAGTGTATACTGGGATTAAGCGCCCATCGAAGGCTCATGGGCTTAGCACATTCCTGCAGGATGGGGTGGTGGTTAATAGTTTAGGTACGCAAGCTAAGCTGCTTGTTCGGGATGGTCGCATATTGGATAGAATGGGCTTTGCTGTCAATCCGCACTACTACCGTGACCGGTTAATGACTGATGAAAACGGTCATTATGAAGTTGATAAGAATGGTTACCTGAAGGAGAAGGGTGTGCGAGCGGTACTTCAGGATGCGCTCGTTGTTGCTGGTGCTGGCGCATTAGCTCCGGTCTTTGGTCTTGGCAATCAAAGACCTGCATCTTCTACTGATGGTGAGGGTGATGGTGATGGTGATGGTGAGGCTGATGGTGAGGCTGATGGTGGTGATGATCTCAACAATTTTGATAGCAATACTGCAATAGTTAACACGCCGAATGGCGAAGTCGTAGTAGATGTCAGTGGACTTGGCGCTTCACCGACAGTAATAGCAATCGGCGAAACAACTCCGGAGATGTTCACGATTAAGAAGGAATTAAATTATAAGAACTTTGATGAACTTTTACAATCAGCGGTGCAGCTGTGTCAATCTGCAGATGACGATGAAGCAGATATCGAAGAGGATGAGTACTTCTTACGTTTTGATGTTTTTGGCAAACGATTAAAGCATCCTGTTTTGGTCTCACGAAGGGAAGACGTATTATCTATTACATTTGCCGGAATGGATGAAGTAATAGAAGACACACTAAACGAAGCAGAAGGGAACATGGTGGCTCACTACAGTAATCTAAAAGCACTTCTCAAAAACCCATTTACCAAGATGGGGTTTCATGCAGCCTGTTTACGAGCATTCAATACAGCTTATCCAGTCATACGAAAAGAACTTAATAAGTTTTCCAAAGAATATTCCTCTTTCAACATTTATGGTGCATCTAGCGGTGGGTCAATGGCAACTATTTTCTACTGGCTCTATGTACACGATGACGTTCGTCCACGAAAAAAGATGGAGGTTAAGGAGTGCATTACATTAGGCGCTCCCCGGACAGTAGTAGATGACTACCATAATGAAACGGACTACAATGCAAAATGTCCTAATCTGCTAAGGGTTTGGAATACTATGGACGTAGAAACGTATCGACCTTTTAAAGATGAAGTGATTGATAATGTGTTTAAAATCCCGTCTCAGTTTGTCCACGTTGGCAAGCCCTTCTGCATAGACAGCAATTATGAAACTCAAAATGCCAACCTACTAATAGTATCTCAGCTTCAACCATCTGCAAAATTAATAGCATCACTTCTCAACAAGTTTGAGTTTGATGAGCAGCTAGCGCTAACTGATGTAATTATGGGTCCTGCTTGGCAGTCTCTTTTGGCTCAGTGTTGTGTGCACGCATTAGGGAGAGTAAAGCCAAACCCAGAATTAACGATGGTAGCATTTAGCGAGTTGTGTAGTACGTGGATGATGGACATGATGGAAGCGCCTAGTTTAGAATCTCGTGTGTCCTATATGGATGGGTTTGGTTTTGAGAAACTAGATGAGTCAACCTATTTGAGGGAACTTGATGGAACTTCACAATCTTTTGCGATCGCAGCCTTGGCATTAATGACCATGGTTGCAATTAGAAGGGCAGCAGAAATGGGTACGGTAAAGGGCTATGGAGCGTACATTGATAGCTTGGTGTTGAGAGAAGTACGAGAAAGAAAGCCAATTACAGATAGGGTAGCTGCCAAGCCCATAAAGCAAATGGGAGACTGGAGGGAGTATGGTGTGCCACTTGTGCCCGCACAAGCCTAAAGTACGGGGACACCCCGTCAGCCCCTAGAGTTCAGCAATGTAAGTCTTGATATAATCTTTGTGTTCTCGTATATTTTGCCGCCAGTTTTCGATAACAACGAATAGGAAGTCCTGACTGGATGTAAGTTCATTGTATAGACTTCTAGCTTGCTGCCTTCCTTCATGTGACCCATCTATTACATATAAGTTTTCGTCAAAGACTAAATCCTGCTCTTTGCGTGAAGCGATTGCATTAGTAAATATATTGTCAGCGTTAAGACGGACAACCCTTGGGATTTTAGTAAGAGACTGACATAGGATTAGGAAGTGAAGGCTAAGTGGTTCGTATGCAGAATGCCTGCCGTTAGTGGCTAAGGTCTCGAGAATACGATTTTTGATATCTTTGAGACTGCAAGCCATATCGTCAAGAACAATTAGAGTTTTTGCTTTGAACTGGTCGCTCTTATTAGCGTACTTGTTGTAGGTGTTCATGCGCCCATAGTTCTCTACAATATGATGTAGCATGTCAAGGTTTTTGAAGCGCTCAGTGTGACCAATCATATCGAAACCTGCATCAGTAGGAGAGAACAAAAAAACAGCATCCAACTTCTTAGCCTTCCTCATTTGCTTGATAATGCTCTCAGCAAGGACAGTTTTACCACTTCTTCGCTTACCCAGTATGATGTTGAAGCTACTGTTAGGCAGCTCCTCTACATTAAAAGACTGTATACCTTCCATTGTTATATAGAGTGAAATGTTTTCGTTCTCTATTACATATGCCTACTCTTCACATACGACTTAGTCAAGCAACACAACAGGGAACTGGCGCAGGTGCAACTTCAACACATAGCGTTGAGCTAAGGCAAGGACTTCACGCCCAGACGTTTCGGCTGACCAAGGTAGATGCGACCATACGAATCAATCCGGCTAATCCACCCGCAGCAGGCAGTTGCTTTCCTGGTGTCTGTCTGGATGTAGGAGAACGGATGTTTCAAGGGCAGGAGATAAGAACAAATGTAAGAGGAATGGGAGACGTCATTCCAGTGCCAATTGAAGTACGCAAAGCATACCCCGCTGCCGCCGCAGGCATACAGGACGTCGTGGTCAGCATTCCTATTGAAATGAGTTTCAATGCAACTGATCTCCGGAATACATTCCCAATTACGGTCCGGGACTTTACGAACACGAATGCAATTCTCATGGGACCTTACGGTGGCGTTGCCCAAGATGGTCAACTTATATTGCTTGATTTGTACTTCGACTTTGATCAGCTAGAAGACCCGAATATTTACTAGAAGTGTATAGTATAGATGCCACCTAAGAAGAAGTCAGGAGCTAAGCGGAAGAAGCAGCAACCAAAAAAGCCCAAGGCAGGAACGAAAGGTTCAAAGTCTAAGACACACAAAGGGGACATGGATTACACAACTAAGCGTGGTGACCGTGACTTTCATAGAGGAGGTCATGACCTAACTCTCAGGATTAACCCTTACGAGGTGCTGTGAGCTGTCTCTTTTCGCCTCATAGACATGACTTCCTTCAAACTCCTCCTCAAACCGCTCTTCCTCCATGCAGTGGTCGCAGTCGCCATTGTCCCAAGCCTCATAAGCCAGCTCCCTAGCTTGGTCCTCGCTTGTTGCCTCTACCTGATACGTAATGACGTAACTATACTCACGCTCGACTTGATAGATGGACTTCTCGGGTTGCTTCTCGGGTTGCTTCTGGGGTTGCTTGTTTGTGTCACTCATGTTGTTATTGTTGTGGGTATGCAA
>TARA_R110002012_G_scaffold1905_6_pt1 | contig 12377 bp, 25 predicted proteins | sample TARA_R110002012 | Tara Oceans TARA_R110002012 (sample SAMEA4396515) | marine metagenome | biome: Westerlies Biome; feature: [DCM] deep chlorophyll maximum layer (ENVO:01000326); material: water (ENVO:00002006), including particulate matter (ENVO:01000060) such as... | depth 40 m
GAATATACTGATTGTTCATCATCTAGTGGTACAAATGACTTTAATATTGATGATAAGGTAATTACTGCAGGTAGAATGAGAGTTGCTCTTGAGCAATGTTCAAAAGAGTTTTTCGGAACTTACATTGAAGAACTTTACAGAAGTGGTGTAGATGTAATGAATGTTGAGGGTACAATGTTAGCAGATGCGATTGTAAATCGTGCTGTAAAAGGTATTGGACAAGATGTAGTAAGATTAGCGTGGGGTGGAGATGCTTCTACTGCAAACTATAAAGGAGTAACTGGTTGGATGAAATTAATGGGAGATGATGCAACTGTATTAGCTGCAAGAACTGAACTAAGTGCAGTAGCACCTACAGCTCCTACAGCAGCAGAAGCTCTTTCTCTTTTAAGAAATATGTATGATTCTGCACCTGCAGCATTACAACAAGTACCTGCAGCAGATAAGAAAATCTTTGTAACTCCAAAGACTTATAATTCTTACTTACAAAACTTAGAAGGTACTTCTGCAGATTTAGCAATAACTAACCAACAAGATGGATTGTTAGTTGTTAAGTTTAGAGGTGTTGAATTAGTGCCTATGTATGAGTGGGATACTATTTTAGCAGACCTTGACCCTGCAATGTTCTTGAGAGGTGGTGTTAACGGAACAGAAGGAGCTTGTTACTGTGCAACCGATAACTTAATTATTGGTTCTGATGTAACTGACCCAGAAGGTTCATTTAAAGTATTCTATGATGATTTAGAAGAAAAAATGTTCTTCAGAGGATATTTCAAGTTAGGAGTACAATTCTTGTACCCTTCACTTGTTCAATGGGGAATCTTCTACTAGACAATAATGTAATAATAGAGAGAGTGTAAAAGCTCTCTCTTAATTACTTTTTAATAATTTAATAAAACAAAAATAACATGGCAATAGATACAGGTTTAGGTATTGTATGTGCAGACTTACAAGCAACAGGTGGTATTTCACAAATACTAATCAGAGAGTGGGTAACTGCAGATGTAATAACTTATGGTGCAAGTACAGCACATACTATAACAAATATCCAATCAGGGGGTGATGCTGCTTGGTTTTTATATGAATTTAAAAACGAAACTCCTGCTTTAACAATAGCTGCTACAAAAGAAAATGGTTCAACTGCTTTTGAATGTGGCTTATCATTTATGTTACCAAGACTAGATGCTGCAAAAATGGAAGAATTAAAAAACTTTGAAAATGCTTGTATGATGGGATTGGCTTTAGATACAAATGGCAAATGGTGGGTTTTAGGTGTTAGTTCTAAATATGCTAATGAAGATGTAGCGGCAAAAAGTCAAACTTTCTTAAATCTTAGTGGTTTTGAGGGTGGTACTGGTGCAGCTTATTCTGATGAAAGCGGACTTACAGTTAATATGATGTCAAGACAATTTGAGTTACCAAGAGAATATACTGGTACTGTTACTGTTAATACTTCAGCTTTAACTGCAACAACAGGAGCATAATAAATTAAAGATATACTAATAGGTTGAACTTTGTTCGTAAAAGTATTAACCTTGTCCTATTAATATCTTTTTTTTTAAAATGTGTGATTGTAAAAAAAATATATTAGATTCACGACATTTAAAAATATATACAATTATGGCAAAATACAAAGCAAAATTATCATCTGGAACAACACATAAAGATGGTGTTAAATTAAAATGGAGTATAGCAACGCAAGAAGAATTAGCTTACGCTTATGAAGAATTGGGTATGACTAATTTAGTAGAAAAATTATCAACTACAACAAAAAAAGATGAGCCAAAGAAAACAAGCAAGAAAAAGTCAAGTAAAAACAAATCAAAAGAGTAATACTTTTGAGTTTGGTGTATTTAACTTAGCTATACCAGAACACATTGAAGAACCTTTAGACTTATCAAGGGTTAGAACTAAATTTATTCCTTTTGGAACTAACAATTTATTTCCTCAATATCTAGCAGAATTAAAACGTAAATCTTCTACTCATAGAAGTGTATTGGCACAAAAATCTATATTTACAAGTGGTGCTAAATTCGTTACAAATAACGAAGATTTAAAAGAATATATTAAAGATGTTAATGCAGATGGAGAAACATTAAGAGATGTCTTTAAAAAACTAGCAGATGATTATTATACTTTCGGTAATGCCTATGTAGAGGGGGTTATCTATGAAGGAGGTTTAAATCTATATCATTTAGATGCGACTACTGTTAGAATGTCAAAAAATAAAAAAGAAGTATATGTACATCCAGATTGGGCAAAGTACAATACAATGAAAGACAAACTATCTATTATGCCTATATATCCAAATATAAGAGGTAATAGATTTGTATTGCAATTTAAAGATTATGAGCCGACATTTACATTTTATGGTTTACCAGATTATGTAGCTGCACTTGAGCATATAGCAGTAGATTATGAAATAGGTAAATGGAATCATACTAAATTCAAAAATGGCTTCCAACCTTCAGCAATAGTTGAGATAAGCGGAGATATGGGAGAAAAAGAAGCAAAAGAATTAGTTAGAGAAGCTCAAAAGAAATTTGTAGGGGATGGTAATAATGGTAAAATAATGTTTATAGTAAAAAATGGTGACACTTCACCTGCTAATGTTAATATTATTAAAGATGACCAAGAGGGTAGTTGGATAGACTTACAACGTATAACAGACCAAAATATTGTAACTGCACATAGATGGCAACCATCTTTAAGCGGTTTAGTTTCTAGTGGTAAAATGAATAATACTGGTAGTGAGATAAGAATAGCTTATGACTTAGCAATGACAACTGTTATAAAAGACACATCTGATATGCTGCTAACTGGTATAAAAAAATTATTGTTTAAAGAATTAGGATATTTACCAGAAGAATTATTAATTCAATATGAGCCGCCAATCAGTTTTGCTACTCAAATAGACCCTTCTAAAATACTTACTATAAACGAGCAAAGAAGAATGTTAGATGAAGATTTACCAATGCTAGAAGAAGGTAATATGTTCTTGACAGATAGAGAGCAAATTATAGTAACAAGAGATGATGAGGAAGGTGCAGATGAAGATAAAAGTTTACAAGTAACAGAAGTTGAAACAAATAAAGAATAATACATGGCAAACGTAAATCAATATTCAACTCTAGTAACTGCAGCAGAAGTAATAAGTAATAGCTTTACTAACGCTAACACAGATACTGCTTTAATATCTACTAATACTATATTACTAACAGAATTAGCACATATAAAACCTGCTTTAGGTAAAAAGTTTTATGAAGAAATTAAAACTCAACATAATAATGGAACTTTAACTACTGCAAATCAAACTTTAATGGATGATTTTCTTACAAGAACTTTATGTTGGTTTGTAAGGTTTGAGGTTATTAGTGAAGTGCAAAATAATAGTACAAGTGCAGGTATAGTAAACAATATTGATGAGTTCGCAACTATTATTGACCCTTCAGAGCTTAATGCTTATAAGCAAGATACATATAGAAAGTCTGAAATCTATTTAAAAGATATGATTGATTACATGGAAGATGAAGACCAAAATGGTTTATATGCTACATATGAAGCAAACAGACCTAATAGGGGTCAAGCATACAAAAATCATGGTATTATAATGTATGATAGTATTTATCAAAATAAAAGAACTTACACAAGTTGGAAAGATTTTTGCCCTTGTGATGACTGTTAATAAAATATAAATATGGCTGCAAACGAACATAAAAATTTACAAGATTCTAATAGGCACAATCCTATGGGGTTTGAAGGTGCTACAAATGATACTGTATTATCTAAAGGAGCTAGTGATGGTTCTGGAACTATAGATGGTAGTTTAGAATGGATAAGCAAATCTCTTGTAGGTGTTACTAATTATAAAATGCAAGGATATATTGCTTCAGGATTAACTAATTATACTTTTGGAGAAGATTTAATAGATAACAAATCACCCTTTCAATGGGATGTAGATTATGGAAATTCTGCTGTAGCTTCTGGCTCTATAACAACTAAAAACATGTTTAGAGCAGGGTCAGGACATGTAGTTCCTTTCGCATCTACAGTTCAAAGAATAAAAGGATGGCTAACAAGTGATGGAGGAAATGCTGTAACAATAGCGATTTGTAAAATAACACCTATAGATAATAACTCAAGTGCTATAGTCCCTATAGTTGTAGATGAGATTTCAGTAACACCTTATACAAGTGATTCAAAACTAAAACCATTTGAAGAAACTACAATAACAACAGCATCTTTAGCAGCAGGAGATATTTTATTTCCTATGATAAAAGAAGGGGGTGGTGCAGGTTCAGAAATTTTTGTAAACTTAACAGTAGAAACATATACATATTAAAAAAAAATAAAACATGGCAACAACAGTAGAAGCAGCAGATGCAACAATAACAGTATCAGAAACATATACTCTAAATGGAGTAGATTATGGTAACACTATATCAAAAACATATACAGCTAATGGTAATGTTGTTCAAAGAATAATGTCAATACCAACAGCATTAACCTCTATATTTAATTTTGGAGCTTCAGACTCTGCAGGAACAGCAGACAAAAGTAATTTTAAATACTTTAGAATAACCAATTTAGATGACACTAACTATATGACATTACAAATTGAAGATGCAACTCCAGATACAATTTTCTTAAAATTAAATGCAGGAGAATGTATTACATTATTTGACAATGAATATGATATAGACCAAAGCGGTAGAACCTTTGCTAGTTGGAAGCAAATAACAGCTATAAAAGGTACATCAAATACAGATGCAATAGATGTAGAGTTCTTTTGTGTAACTGGATAGAAAATGGCTAAGAAACGTAAATTAAATTCTAAAAACCCAAAATGGGGAGGGATTGAAACAGATGATGATAAGTACATAAAAGAATTTGTACATGAAGTAAAGGGAGTTAAAATTTATAAATTATATAAAAAATAATTATGCCTTGTTACGAATGTGAAAATGGTAAATGGAAGTTTGGACAAACTGGTGATTGTCAATATTCTACAAAATCAGAGTGTGAAACTGCTAATAAAGACTATTATGCAGAAGAAACGTATAATGATTACCCACAATCGGCAACAAACAATGCTAAAAGAGCTTTAAAATGGTTAGATGAAAATGACAATCCAAACGACTGCTTAACCCCTGTAGGATTTGCAAGAGCCAATCAACTTAAAAACAGAGAAAAATTGAGTCGTTCAACGATTGCTAGGATGGCTTCATTTAAAAGGCATCAACAACATAAAGATGTACCTTATGATGAAGGTTGTGGGGGAATTGCTTGGGATTGTTGGGGGGGAACTTCTGGTATAAATTGGGCAATTAAAAAGTTAGAACAAATAGATAAGAAAAAAGAATCTAAAATTAAAGAAGAATTTGAAAGTTTATTTAATCAATTTTTAAATAAAATAAAAAATGGCAACGGAAATAGGGAAGGGAACTAAAATAAAATTAACTCTTGAGAGTCTTGTATCAATAGGTGCAACAATCGCAATAGTAACAACTATGTATTTTACTCTGAAATCAGAAATAGCAGTAGCAAAAGAATTACCAAAACCGATAATAACAGAAAAAGAATACGAATTAAAGGATGAGCTTATAAGAAACACTATTCTGCAAACTCAAGAAGATATTAAAGATATGCAGGAAACACTTGAGAGAATAGAAGACAGAGTTTATGGCAGATAATTTAAAAATAGTTGTGATTTATGCTATATTGTTTATTGCAGTTTTTGTTATAGCAATACATTGTGAAGCACAAACTATTGTTAATGATAAAGATTTCAATAAAACTAAGTCTGGAATTTCTATAGTTGAATTTTGGGCAGATTGGAATAAAAAAAATGAATGTAATTGGATTGCAGGTATTCTAAACGCACAAAGTTACAGAATAGATTTAGATAGTCAAGCAGCTTTAGACCATGACATTACTGTTTTACCTACTGTTATTGTTTTTAATAATGGTCAAGAAATAAAAAGATTTGAGGGTAATATAAGTTTTAAACTTTGTCCTAAAAGAACCCCAAAAAAAATACAAAAAGAAATAGATAAATTAGTTAAAAAATTATAATGAGTATATTAGGCAAAATATTTAGTAGCGGTGCTACAGAGCTTGTAAAAGGAGTAGGAGATGTAGTAGACAATCTAACTACTACAGAAGAAGAAAGATTAGAAGCAAAAAGAAAAATTGAGCAGATGATAGGTGATTTTGAAGTGCAGATTCAAAAAGAAGTTACAAGCAGATGGACTCAAGATATGAATAGTGATAGTTGGTTGAGTAAAAATATAAGACCACTTGTGTTAATATTTTTAGTTGTTAGTACGATTTTACTTATATTTATAGATGCAGGAGTTATTGAATTTGAAGTGAAGGCTACTTGGGTGGATTTATTACAGCTTGTTTTAATAACTGTGATAGGTGCTTATTTTGGTGGCAGGTCATTTGAAAAAATAAAAAAATAATATGACATTAAAATATTTTAAAAGAAAAGAATTTACTTGCAAATGTGGTTGCAATCATAATAATATAAATCCAGAATTATTAGAAATGTTAGATGAAGCTAGAGGAATGGCTAAATTGCCTTTCGTTATATCTAGCGGTTATAGATGTGAAAATCATCCAGAATCTAAAAAAAATCCAACCTCATCACATATAAAAGGATTAGCTGTAGATATAAAATGCAGCGACAGTAAAAGCAGAGCAATAATACTAGATGCTTTAGGGTTTGTTGGTTTTAGAAGGTTTGGGTTGCACGACTCATTCATTCATGCCGACATAGATGAATCAAAAGCCAACCCTGTAATATGGCTTTATTAAAATAGTTATAAATCAAAATTATATATAAAATGAAAAAAACATTATTAACAACGCTAATTGCGTTATGCACTTTAGTAACATCAGCACAGATTAGTGTTATGACTACTATTTCACAACCTGCAGAAGGTCAGGAATGGAGTTCAGAATCACTTACTGAAAACTTAGCAATAGGTTATCAGTTAAATGAAAAAATTATGGTTGGTGTAAAATCTGCAGGAGATGATTATAATATGTATGGAAGATACAATGTAACTTCTGACATTTATATTTCTGTAGAAAGTTCAACTGAAATGGCTTTAGATAGTCTTGATTATGGAATAGGTTATTCTATCAAGGTTATGGATAAGTTGTATCTTGAGCCTTCTTATATGATAAAAAAAGAAGAAGGTAAATTTATGCTAGGAGTAGCTTATAAACTTTAATATAATTAATAATTTAAAAAAAATAAAAAAAATGGAAAATATATTCAGTTTAGTAAATGGTTTTATTGGTAAAATGACATCTTTATTTGTAGGTCTATTATCTTTTGGGGTAATGGCAGAGATTTTATTTGGCAGTCCTGTTTTAGGAATGTCAGTAATAGGGAATGTTATGGATGTCATTAATTTGTTGGGTGATAATGGTGTGGTAGGATTGATAGCACTTGTTATTTTATACACCTTATTAGAAAAAAAATAATTGTTTGTTTTGATAATTAAATAAAACAATTATCTTTGCTCTGTGATTTCAAGGGGATTCTTATAAAATCCTAAGTGTTTAGTTTAGTTAAGAATGGGAGGTTAATAACTTCCCATTTTTATGTAATATATGGCTGCTTTTTTGTATAGATTTGTAAAAATCAATACATTACAAACATGTCAAAACAATATGGTAAACGTATCAGGTTAAGTGAGGATGAGGTTGAAATGATATTAGAGAGTAGAGCTGATAACACAATAAACATAAACGGAAACACAGCATTAGACATACATCTTGATGAAAGAGGAATTAAAAAGAAAGATGTAGTATCAGTAAAACATTGGCAATCTGCTAGTGGAGAATACAGATTCAGTATAGTAACAAAAGAAGACTTAGATGTAGAAAAGCAAGATATTTTAGAAGGAGTGTCTAATCTTATAGAAACACATTCTCCTTATTATAAAAAAGTAAGAAGAAAAAAAGGTTGCAATCACTTGTTAGTTGTCAATCCTGCAGACATACATATAGGTAAATATGCAAATGAATTAGAAACTGGTAGTGAATATGATGTTGAAACTGCCTGTATGCGTGTTATAGAGGGCTTAGAAGGACTTATAGCAAAGTCGCAAGGGTTTGGTATAGAAAGAATATTATTCTGCATAGGAAATGATGTTTTACATATTGATAATGTTTACAATACAACTACTAAAGGTACAAGGCAAGATGTTGATGGTAAATGGTGGATGCACTTTGAGTTTGCATTAGGGTTGTATGTGAAATGTGTTGAGATTTTAAGAGAGATAGCACCTGTAGATGTAGTACATAGTATGAGTAACCATGATTATCAAAGCGGCTTTCATTTGGCACATGCTTTAAAGAGTTGGTTCAGAAAAGATAGCGAGGTTAGCTTTGATATAAGTGTAGCTTACAGGAAATATTATAAGTATGGTAAAAATTTAATTGGCTTAGAGCATGGTGATGGTGCTAAAATGGACAACCTACCTCTTTTAATGGCACAAGAAAAGCCAGAGATGTGGAGTGAAACAGAATACAGGTACTGGTATTTACATCATCTACATCATAAGATAAAACATAAATGGAGAGATGCAAAAGATTTTATAGGTGTTACTGTAGAGTATATGCGTTCACCAAGTGGTACTGACAGTTGGCACAAAAGAAAAGGTTATTGTGGAGTTCCAAAAGCTGTTGAAGGGTTTTTACATGAAAAATCAAGCGGTCAAGTGGCTCGTTTAGTTCATTATTTCTAAAATATTACATAATTTTAATACAATTTACTACTAGCACATAAACATTTTGTAAAAAAATTGTTAAAAATGTTTGGTAGTTAGTTTCAATTTTATAATTTTGTCATCAACTAAACACAAAAAATGAAACCAAATTTATTATCAAGACTAAAAATACAATACAAAGATTTATTGTATGTTAAAGAAAATTCAAGACCTAATCTTGTCAAAAGTACGATTAGTGCATTAAACAATAACACATATATAGGTGATTTAAAAATAAGAGAAGTTATAGATTTAATCAACCTAACAAGTACACCAGTAAATGACTATAACTTTATATGGGAAATGTTTAACGAGCAACAATCATGCTAGGTTGGGCAATAATATCTGGAATAATTTTATGGATGATTTCAGAAATAAAAGAAAATTAATAACCAAAACTAAATAACTATGGAATCACAAACAAAAGATGTTTTAAAACATTTACAAAATGGTAGAACCATTACACAAAAAGATGCAATATTACTTTATGGTGCATACAGATTATCTGGCATAATTCATTCTTTAAGAAGGAGAGGTCATGATATTACTTCAATACCTAAAGAAGTGCCAACAAGATATAAAAAAATAGATGGTACGACAAAAATGACTAATATTGTAGAATACAAAATAACAACTATAAACTAAACAATTATGACAGAAAAAGAAATAGATAAATTTTTTGATGAGCTTTTTCCTAAAGAAACAGTAAGACAAAAAATGATTAGAGAATTAAAAGACCCTTATCATAATCCTTTTTCAGAAGGGTCTATAGCATCAGAGGAATTTGACTTGGCAATGCAAGTAAGGTCAGGTCATTATGAGTCAGGTAATCACGAAGCAGACTATTACTTAGAACAATATTATGGTAGTGATTATGAGGACACTTATGGTATGGATTATGAAGATGACCAATACGATTATGCAGAATATTGTAATTACAATTTAGGAAACTAACTAAAAACAAACAATTATGGGAAAAATGAAACAACTTTATGAAGAACAAGAAACTATTAATCAATTAAACAATAACAAAATGAGCAGAAAAACAAACAAAACAGAAACAACAGAAACAGTTACAGAAACTAGAGAAGATGCTTTAAGAAGATTATTTAAAGAGAATGGTCTAGTTAAAGAAGATGTTTACAAAGACAAAAGAGGATTTGTAATTATCACTAGGTCTGGTATTGACAAGATTGTAAGTAAAAAAGGTATTACTGTAGCTTATGAGCCTGTAGTAATGGACTTAGAAAAAACGCATGTAGTCTTAAAAGCAGTTGCTAATATGAAAGTTAACAAAACTGAAGTTAGAAACATGATGAGTTTTGGTGAAGCATCTGAATCTAATTTAATGGGAGGTGGTAAAAAGTTTCCTGTTGCAATGGCTGAAAAGAGAGCTATGTCAAGAGTTGTTCTTAAAATTGCAGGGTTCTATGAGCAAGGTAATGTATTTGGTCAAGATGAGATTGTTGACTAATGACAAGCGATTGGATTAATGATATGATTGATGGTGAGCCAACTCCTATAACTTATAGGCAGTTGGTCATCATTGACACTATGATTGATAGAACATCAATAAGTGAAATGGAAAAAGGTCATATTATATCTAAATTAAATAACTATACTGAATTAGAAGCTGAAAAAATTATAAAAAAAATATTTGAAAATGAAGTCAAAACAGACCCACAAGACCAATGGAAAAAAATGCTCAAAGACAATGTATTTGGAAATAGAGATTTTTAAAAGCATTAACAATCCTGATAGTTATAATATTTTTTATGGTAAAAATTTTATAGGACAAATAAAAGAAAATGATACTATAGAGCTTTTTACTAAAGACCAATTAATTGACTTTTATTACAGAGAAAAAAATAAATTTAAGATACCAGAAGAAACAATACAAAAACTTGTAAAGAAACCAAAATCAAATGACTAATAAATATTCTCTTGATAAGGTAAGGTGTTCAAGAAATGAGTTTGAAGCACTACTTAGAATATATGGTATATCTAATTTTAAATTATGTAAAATAATGGAAGTTAATTATGCTACAAGTAAAAAATATATTGAAGACCCTACTCTTATGAGATTTATACATGCCAATAGGTTGGCATCTTTTATTGGATTAAAAGTGCAAGACATAGTTGATACAATAGTGTACGACTTAAAATAAAAAAAACAAAATGGAAGAAAAAAAAGAAAATATAAAATTAGTTTACAGTAAAAATTATGAAAAGATTATACTAAAAGAAATATCAGAAATATATGAAATAGAAAAAGCATTAATATGTAGTAGCACTAGAATAAGGAGTGTTATGTCTGCTAAAACAATGTTTATATATATATTGAGAAATATGTTCTCATTAAGTTTAGTTAAGATAGGCGGTATAACAAAACTACATCATGCTTCTATAATACATCATGTATCAAAGTATGAGTTTTTTTTAGAAACATATGATGAAGAAAAAAAATTATTTGACAGAGTCAAACTAAAAATACTTGATGTACAAGTAGATGAAAGAATAAGAATGTTAGAAGAAGAAAGTGATAAAATAAAAGAAGAATTAACCAAATTGTATAATATTAAAAATCAAAAAAATGTCAGAAACGAAAGAAAAAATTTACTTGCCAAGCAGTATCAAAGAGATTAATACTAAATATGGCACAATGATGGTCGCTAATTTAAAAGTAGAAGACCTACAAAAAAATTCAAAGAATGGTTGGATTTCAATGGTAATATCAGAACGTAGAGAGCCATCTGAAAAGGGTGCTACTCATTATGCTTATGTAAATGATTATAAGCCAACTGAAAAACCAAAATCAAATAACAAAAGCAATGATGATGATTTACCATTCTAGTTTTACTATAGTTCTTTTAATTGCACTTACTCTTTTTATTGGTAAAATAATTGGTGGTGTTTGTGTGTACTTTATTCAAAAAAATTATATACAGGAATTAGAAAAAGAACTTGATATTAAGAATGATATAATAAATAATTATTCATTAAAAAAATAAAAACATAGGTTAGAGAGAGGGTTATAATCATATTAATTATTAACCGAGCAGTTATACTTTGTATAGATTATGAGTCACTATTGATAAACAACAAGAACTTGAATATTAACTTAAAAAATTAATTTTACAACGGACATTAGGAGTGACTTCCTTCTCTCTTTCCTTTTTTACTAAACACTAAAAAATATGAAACAACCTAGCTATTATGCTATTATATCTGCAGAAGTAAGATATGATAAAAACTTAACTGCACATTCTAAATTACTATATGCAGAGATTACAGCTTTACTAAATATGAATGGAGAGTGCTTTGCTACTAATAGATATTTTGCGGAACTCTATGGTAAAAGCATTGTTACTATTTCTAAATGGATTAAAGAGCTTATTGTAAACAACTATATATCAGCAGCTTACATTTATAAAGAGGGTACTAAAGAAATTGATAGGAGGTATTTAACTATTCTTAAAGGGGGTATTAAAGAAAATGACAGGGAGGGTATTAAAGAAAAGTTTAAGGATAATAATACTGATATTAATAATAATATTACATATAGTAATAATAAGGTGCGTTTTAAAA
>TARA_R110002012_G_scaffold53161_3_pt1 | contig 12369 bp, 9 predicted proteins | sample TARA_R110002012 | Tara Oceans TARA_R110002012 (sample SAMEA4396515) | marine metagenome | biome: Westerlies Biome; feature: [DCM] deep chlorophyll maximum layer (ENVO:01000326); material: water (ENVO:00002006), including particulate matter (ENVO:01000060) such as... | depth 40 m
CTTGGCAATTGCCGCAGCTACTTTAGCTTTTTTATCATTGACTACAGGTGCAGCTTCTGTTGTTGCCGGCGTTGCGCTGTCAGATGCTTTAAATTGATTATCCGGCTTTTCATTTATTACGTTGTCAGCCGCTTGGTTTTGTTGTGCTAATTTCTTCGCTTTAGCTCTGGCGATTGCATTAGCTACTTGGCTTTTATTGTCGTCAATTTGTACCGCTGCGCGATTAGTGATTTCAGGGCTATTTTCGCTATTGTTGCTTTGTGCTTTTTTAGCCTTTACTCGAGCAAGGGCAGCAGCAACAGCAGATTTCTCTGATTTTGCCGCCTCAGTACCCGCATTCATTCTCGCTTTACGTGCTTCAGCTGCAATTCTATGTTTTTCTGCACGAGCAATTTTTTCACGTTCAAGACGTAACTTGCGTGCTTCAAATCTAACTTTCGCTTTTTCAGCTTTAATATCGAGTAGCTTCTGTTGGCGAATTTCGGCTTTTGCTACACGATAATAGTGCACTAAAGGAATTTGACTGGGACAGACGTAAGCACAAGCTCCACATTCAATACAATCAAACAAGTTCAGTTTTTCAAGTTGTGATTGATCTTTTGCTTTCGCGCTCCATTGTAATTCTTGAGGTAATAGTTGCGCTGGGCACACATCTGCGCATTGCCCACAACGAATGCACTCTACCTCTTTACTGCTTGTTGAAGAGAAAGGCGAGGCAATTTCAATTTCGCTAGGCGCTAAAATACAGTTAGTGGTTTTTATTACTGGAATTTGATCGTTCGCTAAACTAAAGCCCATCATGGGGCCGCCCATAATCAAATGCTTATCTTGGCTATTACTATAGCCGCACTGTTGGGTTAAAAATCCAACCGGCGTGCCAATAAGCGCCCAAGTGTTTTGTGGTTTATCTAAGGCTTGACCACTAACCGTAACCACACGTTTGATCAATGGTATGTCGTTAATTACCGCGTCAGCTATCGCAAAGCACGTGGCAATATTTTGCATGACCATACCTAATGAGCTAGGCAATACGCCACTGGGAACTTCTTGCCCAGTTAATATCTTAATCAGTTGTTTTTCGCCGCCGCTAGGGTACTTTGTCGGGATAACACAGACATGAATATGATCAATATCGGCAGTAACTTTTTTTAATACTTCAATCGCTGTCGGTTTATTGTCTTCTATCCCGATGAGAATGTTTTTCGGTGCGAGTAGATGATCTAAAATTTTAATGCCATCTAAAATCGTCGGGCTATGCTCTTGGATCAATAAGTCATCAGCTGTGATATAAGGTTCGCATTCAACCGCATTGATTATCAAATAGTCTATTTTTGCTAAGGTTGAAACTTTTACTTGTGTCGGAAAACCTGCGCCGCCCATACCAGCAATACCGGCATTAGCAATTTTCTCTAAAATTTGCGCTTTGCCCAGTAATGTAAAGTCAGGACAGATATGGCGCTCTTGCCAAGTGTCTTCACCATCAGGTGTTAAAATGACACAACTCTCACTCAGACCTGACGGGTGAGGTATCGCCATAGACTGAATTGCTGTGATTGTGCCACTTGTGGGGGAATGAATAGGCAATGACATTGGACTGTCGCAGCTACTCAATCTTTGTCCTTTTAGGACTTTATCACCAACGTTAACAATTAAATTACCCGCTTGGCCGATATGCTGGCGAATAGGTATAATTAATTGCTCAGGAATTTGTGCACTTGCAATAGGTTTGGTGCAGGTTAAGAATTTCTGCTCTGGCGGGTGAATACCGCCATGAAACTGTGAAAAACTACCTTTTTTTATACGCTCAATTACCGATTCCACCCAAACCTCATCTAATCTATTTGTACGACAGGAATACTATTTAAATCCCATTGCCAATTTTGTGTTGTTGTTGCTACGGGGATCATCTCTATACAATCTACCGGGCAAGGTGCGACACATAAATCACAACCTGTACATTCGTCAGCAATAATAGTGTGCATTTGTTTTGTCGTGCCTATGATGGCATCGACAGGGCAGGCTTGGATACACTTAGTGCAACCAATGCAGTCCTCTTCGATGATAAAAGCAACCTTTGGAGAATTATCTGTTTCGTGATTGCCATCTAATGGTTGAACTTCGACTCCCATTAAATCTGCAATTTTTTTAATGGTGTCTTCACCACCGGGTGCACATTTATTGATGGCTTCACCATTAGCCACTGCTTCGGCATAAGGTTTACAACCTGGATAACCACATTGACCACATTGTGTTTGTGGTAGCAAAGCATCTAATTGCTCAGCAAGTGGGTCTCCCTCAACTTTAAATCGTACAGAAGCGAAACCTAATAAAGCGCCAAATAATGCTGCCATGGCACCAAGGACTAATATTGCAATAAGAGTACTCATTAAAACTTAACCAACCCTGTAAAGCCCATAAAGGCTAATGACATTAAACCTGCGGTGATCATGGCAATAGCTGAGCCTTTAAAGGGTGTTGGCACGTCAGCATTAGCTAATTTTTCACGCATTGCAGAAAACATAATCAACACTAAAGAAAAACCAACGGCAGCGCCAAAACCATAAATAATAGACTCGAAAAAGTTATGTTGTTCTTGAAGGTTTAACAAGGCGACACCCAACACCGCGCAGTTAGTGGTGATCAAGGGTAAAAATATACCTAATGTACGGTAGAGATTGGCACTGGTTTTATGGACAACCATTTCAGTAAATTGAACAACAACGGCGATCACCAAAATAAAACTCATGGTGGTTAAATACTCTAAGCCTAATGGCGCTAAGATATAGCTATTAACGATGTAGCTTAATAGAGAGGCTAGCGTCATAACAAAGGTTGTTGCGAACGACATGCCGATAGCCGTTTCAGTTTTAGATGACACCCCCATAAAAGGGCATAAGCCAAGAAACTTAACCAAGACAAAGTTATTTACTAATACAGTGCCAACGAGTAGCAGAAGATAATCAGTCATTTGATCAATATATTACCGTGAAAATTCGCACTATTATCCGTGTTTATCTAGTAATAAACAACATATGAAGCGTAGGGTTATTGATTTTTATCAGCAGATATTTATTTGCGATCAAAAAATATCCTTAAAGGTACAGTTATTATGCTAAATCATTGCTTTATTTGTTATCGTTTACGGCTTGCTATAAACAAAATGCGGCTATAGTTTATCAATTCAGCAAAAGAGCAAAGATAAATTGAACGTTTAATTCTCGGTAGCATTATTCTATATTGATGATATGCTTTTCGGTTTACCGATATAAAACCCTTGGCAACCATCAACAAATAGCTTTTCAAGTGTATATTTTTCTTCTTGGCTTTCAACACTTTCAGCTAGCACACTAATGCTTAACCGATGCGCTAAATCGACCATCAAACGCAAAAAGTATTGGTTATTTTTATCTTCATCTATATCACGGGTATAGGTACTATCCATTTTAATAAAATCAGGTTTTAGATCTCTGAAAAATTTAAATGAGGTTAGGCCAACACCAAAACGCTCAACAGTAATGCGCGCACCTACTCGATGGATCATATCAATAAAGTTTTTACTGGTTTTAATATTTTGTTGTAAACCATGCTCGGTAATTTCAAAGACTAATTTAGCTGCAACGGCAGTGTCGCGTAGTAAACGCCTTTCTAGCCAAATTAAGAAGTGGCCGTCATTTATTGAACGAGCACTAACATTTATACCAAAGAAACTATCAAGCATGTTTTTTTCCGTAATTTCTTTGATAGCTGACTCAATGATCATTTTATCAACGGCAACGATTTTATCGAGTTTTTCTGCCATGGCAAAAAAAGATGCGGTAGGTAAGGGATCATTATTACTATTGATAAAGCGCGCTAAAATTTCACCATAGACACGATTATTGGGGCTGCTAGGTTTAATTGTTTGAATAAGTAAATTTATTCGCTGATTTTCGATGACATTATCGATTTCTTGACGCCAATTCTGGTTACCATAACTGGCGCTACTATTTTCTAAAATGCTACTGTCTGTTTGTGCAAACCAGGCATTAACTTGCTGTGTTTGTGCAATACTTATGCCTGTATCAGCTAACGCTAAAAGCTCGCCTAGAGGTTTGTCATTATCAAAATATACCATGCCAGTGTAACCAACAGAGTCTAAGTCAGACGCTTGTTGGTAGTCGTTGAAGCGACCGGTTAAATCGGTGGCGAAACTTTCTGCTGCTTTTAAGGTGATATTAGGAATGAGGGTTGCAAAGTCAGAGCTATTTAAGCGAAATACTTGTGCGCCGTTATAGCGACTGATCGCGTGTTTCATAATGTCAGCAACATGACGAATATAACTATCACCTTCATGATAGCCATGCAGTTGGTTAATTGTTTGTAATTCGGAGCAACGTGTAATGGCCAGCACACCGAAGTCAGAGCGACGTTCAACATTTTCAAAAAACTGTATAAAACGATTACGGTTTTCTAGCTTAGTCACGGGTTCAATGTAAGCATCTTTTTCCAATATAGCCGTTGCATTAACTTTGGTGGCAATGAGCGCCTTAATTTCCGATAAATGCTGTTGAATTTCCGGCAAGTCAATTTCGTTATCCGCAATTTCATCATCGTTCTCTTCACCGGTGATAACAACTGCAAGGTCACGTTTTATTTGCTGATTAATTTTTCCTGCCAAACGACGATAGCGGCCAATGCTAAATGAAGCTGCAATGACAATGAACACAATACTCAGCACAAATACTGATAAGATTATATTACGCAATAAAAGTAGATTATCAGTAACATCGACTTGATAACGTATAGTTAATGATGAATTAGGTAGTGTGATTTCGCTGATAGGGGCTAAAACTATATTGCTTAACAGCGTTGAACTGTGCTGCTGATTAACAATAACTGCACCTTCTTCATTGGTAATATTGAGAAAATGGTAACCATTAAAGTGTGCTAAGTGATTAACAAGCGCTTGTGCACTGAACGCTTGAGTATTTTTTTCAAGTGATAGTAGAGTTTGCTGGTGCTGACTTTGCTGCCCCGATGTTTGTAGCGCCAATAATACTACACCGGCAATAGCAACACAGGCACTAAAGCCCAAGGCAAAAAGAAAGTTTCTTAAAAGTAATTGAGAATATGAATACATATAATTCCAAAGTGCTGGTAAGTGCCGTTATAGTAGTCACCAATGAACTACCGTTAATTGTTTTTAACATGAATGGAACTAATTTACTAACTATCTGATTATGCCGCAATAATTTTTAACCTAAAGCAGCATAAATTTCGTCTTGTTTTCTACTAAAAATAGGAGAGATTGACCTTACTGCCTTGGCATTGTTTACTAAAATTAACTTGCTAAAAAAATAGCAAGTCTATATAATTTGCGCAGCTTGAATATAGCAATATTTCACTGAATAGATTTTTATCAATGTTAGATAAATTTTCTAAGATATTGTTATACAGAACCAAGAGAGTTATGACTTGGTTTACATCGTGGGTTCAGTGAATAAGCCCCGCGTAATGGGGCTTTTTTGTATCTTAACAATGTTAAAAGGTGCAATACAGCAAGGTAAATCGCTGGGCTATATGCCCTTTTTTTGTTTCTGAACTCTTCCAAATTGGAGAAAAATGATTGGCTAAATTTGAACATAAATTAACCGCAATGTTACGTCCTGCCGTTGAAGAAACGGGTAAGGAACTATTAGGCGTTGAATTTATTAGTGCCGGTAACCATTCGGTTTTAAGATTATTTATCGACCATGAAAATGGTATCGATGTTGATGACTGCGCAGAAGTAAGTCGTCAAGTAGGGGCTATTCTCGATGTAGAAGACCCGATCAGTAGTGAATATAGCTTAGAAGTTTCATCACCAGGGCTTGATAGGCCTTTATTTGACAAAGCGCACTTCGAAGCGGTTGTTGATGAAACGGTAGAAGTAAAAATATCAATGCCATTGAATGGTCGTCGAAAATTTAAAGGCAAATTAATTGCCGTTGAAAACGATAGCTTAATTGTCATGGTAGATAATGAGGAATATGAGCTCGTTATCAGTAACATAGACAAGGCTCACCTTGTTTTTAACCATAAAAAATAAATTTTAAATACTGAGAAAGGCTAACTAGCATGAGTAAGGAAATATTACTGGTTGTAGATGCTGTTTCTAATGAAAAGGCATTACCACGAGAAAGCATTTTTGAAGCGATGGAAACCGCTTTAGAAACTGCAACAAAAAAGAAATATGAAGGCGATATCGTCGTTCGTGTCAGTATTGATCGTACAAGTGGTGAATTTGACACTTTCCGTCGTTGGTTAATCGTTGACGAAAGTGAAACGCCGATGGAAAACCCGTATGCTGAAATTAGCTTAGCAGCGGCGCAATATGATGAACCAGACTTAAAAGTTGGTGATTATGTTGAAGAGCAAATTGAATCGGTTAAGTTTGACCGTGTAACAACACAAACGGCTAAGCAAGTTATCGTTCAAAAAATTCGTGAAGCAGAACGTGGTCTTATTGTTGACGCTTACCAAGAACAAATTGGTGAAATTATTACTGGTGTAGTGAAAAAAGCTAGCCGTGATAGTGTTATTTTAGACCTAGGTAACAATGCCGAAGCGATTGTTTATCGTGATGATATGTTACCACGTGAAAGCTTCCGTCCAGGCGACCGTATTCGTGGTTTATTGTATGAAATTAAACCTGAAGCACGTGGCGCACAATTATTCGTCAGTCGTACTAAACCTGAAATGTTAATTGAATTATTTCGCGTTGAAGTGCCAGAAATTGGCGAAGAAATGCTTGAGATCAAAGGGGCAGCTCGTGACCCTGGCTCTCGTGCAAAAATTTCGGTAAAAAGTAATGACAAACGCATTGACCCTGTGGGTGCTTGTGTTGGTATGCGTGGTTCACGCGTGCAAGCCGTTTCAAGTGAGTTAGGCGGTGAGCGCGTTGATATCGTTTTATATGATGACAACCCTGCGCAATACGTTATTAATGCTATGGCGCCAGCTGAAGTGGCTTCTATCATTGTTGATGAAGACAAGAACACTATGGATATTGCTGTTGAAGAAGGCAATTTAGCCATGGCGATTGGTCGTAGTGGTCAAAACGTACGTTTAGCTAGCCAGTTAACTGGTTGGGAACTAAACGTCATGACTGTTGCAGACATGAATGAGAAGCACCAAGCTGAGAATGATAAAGTATTAACGCTATTTACTGACAAGTTAGATCTTGATGAAGATTTTGCTTTGATGTTAGTAGAAGAAGGCTTTACTTCGTTAGAAGAAATTGCTTACGTACCTGTTGCTGAAATGCTAGATATTGATGGCATGGATGAAGACATTATTGAAGAATTGCGTGAACGTGCAAAAGCTGCAATTACCACGCAAGCCTTAGCAAGTGAAGAAACACTTGAAGGTGCAGAGCCAGCAGAAGATTTATTAAATCTTGCTGGTTTAGAGCGTCATTTAGCGTTTGTATTAGCGAGTCGCGGTATTACAACTTTAGAACATCTTGCTGAGCAAGGTGTTGATGAAATATCAGACATTGAAGAATTAGATGAAACCAAAGCGGGCGAGCTAATTATGGCTGCACGTAACATTTGTTGGTTTAACGAAGAATAACTCACCGGGAGAAATATATAGATGGCAAACGTAACAGTAGAACAACTTGCCAAAGAGATCGGCACACCGGTGGATCGCTTAGTAAGCCAATTGGCTGACTCAGGCGTGAACAAATCGGCGACCGATTCTGTTTCGCAAGAAGAAAAAGAAGTACTACTTGACCACTTGAAAAAACAACATGGTGATGACTCAACAGCTAGCCCAAGTAAAATGACGCTAAGCCGTAAGAAAAAGTCTACTTTAGTTTTAGGTCATGGCAGCAAAGCTAAATCAGTACAAGTTGAAGTACGTAAAAAACGTACTTATGTGAAACGTAGTGATTTAGAAGAGCAGCAACAAGCAGAAGCAGAAGCTAAAGCAGCTGAAGAAGCACGTATTCAAGCTGAAATTGACGCGAAAGCGAAAGCTGAAGCTGATGCAAAAGAAGCTGAAAATGCTCGTGCTGCAGCCGCAGCAAAAGCAGAAGTTGAAGCAAAAGCGAAAGCTGAAGCAAAAGCAGAGGCAGAAGCCAAAGCCAAGCAAGCGGCAGTAGCTAAAGCTAAAAACCTTGAAGAAACGGCAACTAAACCAGCCGTTGCTGCTGAAACCGAAGATGCGAAAAAATTACGCTTACAACAAGAAGCTGAATTAACGGCTAAAGCCGAAGAAGAAGCACGCTTGTCTGCTGAAGCTGCTCGTAAACTTGCTGAAGAAAACGAAGCGCGTTGGAAAGAGCAAGAAGCTGAACGTAAAGCAAAAGAAAAAGAAGTGGTACATTTAACCTCTTCTAAATATGCTCAAGAAGCTGAAGATAAAAGTGATTCAGCTGATGAAAGTGGCCGTCGTCGCAAGAAGAAAAAACCAGCAGGTCAAGATAGAAATAATCGCGGCCGCAATGCCAGAGGCAAAGGCAAGTTAAGCTTATCTTCACCTCAAAGTTTGAAGCATGGTTTTACTAAACCAGTTGAAATTAAGCTTAATGAAGTACGCATTGGTGAAACCATTTCAGTTGCAGAGCTAGCCAACAAAATGTCGGTTAAAGGCGCTGAAGTTGTTAAAGCTATGTTCAAAATGGGTGCAATGGCAACTATTAACCAAGTTATTGACCAAGAAACTGCAGCACTTGTTGCAGAAGAAATGGGCCGAGAAGTGGTACTTGTGAAAGAAAATGCCCTTGAAGAAGCGGTATTGTCTGATCGTGGCCATTCAGGTGTTGAAATAACACGTGCACCGGTTGTAACTATCATGGGTCATGTTGACCACGGTAAAACATCATTACTTGACCACATTCGTGAAGCAAAAGTTGCTGCTGGCGAAGCGGGTGGTATTACTCAGCATATTGGTGCTTATCACGTTGAAACGGGTCATGGCATGATCACTTTCCTTGATACTCCAGGCCATGCTGCGTTTACAGCTATGCGTTCACGTGGTGCTAAAGCAACAGATATCGTTATCATTGTAGTTGCCGCAGATGATGGTGTAATGCCACAAACAATTGAAGCTATCCAGCATGCTAAAGCATCAGAAGCGCCAATTATCATCGCTGTTAACAAAATGGATAAAGAGGGTGCAGACCCAGATCGTGTTAAGAGTGAATTATCACAACATGATGTTTTATCTGAAGAATGGGGCGGTGACGTTCAATTCTGTCATGTATCTGCGAAAACCGGTTTAGGTATCGATGAGTTACTTGACGCAATATTATTACAATCTGAAGTTTTAGAGCTTACCGCTGTTGTTGATAAAATGGCTAACGGTGTAGTGGTTGAGTCTAAACTTGATAAAGGTCGTGGCCCTGTAGCGACAGTCCTTGTTCAAGAAGGTACATTGAACCAAGGTGATATCGTACTGTGTGGTTTAGAGTACGGTCGTGTTCGTGCCATGCGTGATGAAAACGGTAAAACCATTCAATCAGCAGGTCCGTCTATCCCAGTAGAAATTATTGGTTTAAGCGGTGTTCCTCAATCAGGTGATGAAGCGACTGTTGTTAAAGATGAGAAGAAAGCACGTGAAGTTGCGTTATTCCGTCAAGGTAAATTCCGTGATGTGAAGCTTGCTCGTCAACAGAAATCTAAACTTGAAAACATGTTTGCTAACATGGCAACAGGCGATGTTTCTGAAGTTAACGTAGTACTTAAATCTGATGTTCAAGGTTCACTTGAAGCGATTTCAGACTCATTAACTAAACTATCAACTGATGAAGTTAAAGTACGTATCATCGGTAGTGGCGTAGGTGCTATTACTGAAACTGATGCGACATTAGCTGCAGCGTCTAATGCTATCGTCGTTGGTTTTAACGTTCGTGCCGATGCGACTGCACGTAAAGTGATTGAAGCTGAAAAAATTGATTTACGCTATTACAGTGTTATCTATGCCTTAATTGACGAAGTTAAATCAGCAATGAGCGGTATGCTTGCGCCTGAGTTTAAACAAGAAATCATTGGCTTGGCACAAGTACGTGATGTTTTCAAATCACCAAAAATTGGTGCAATCGCTGGTTGTATGGTTACTGAAGGTATTATTAAACGTTCAGCACCTATTCGTGTACTACGTGACAACGTGGTTATCTATGAAGGTGAACTTGAGTCTTTACGTCGCTTTAAAGATGACGTACAAGAAGTTCGTAACGGTACTGAGTGTGGTATCGGTGTTAAGAACTACAACGATGTACGTGTTGGTGATCAAATCGAAGTATTTGAAACCGTAGAAGTACAACGTACCTTGTAATTAATATTATTGCTGTTGTTAACGATAGCTGCATCAAAAGTACTCACTGACATGCGTCAACTGCGTGCTTCTTCTTTGCTCTAGTTATCAACAGCTTCAATAATTAATAACAATCGATTTATTAAAATGGGGGCTTTGCCTCCATTTTTTGCTATAAAGTTTATTTTAATGATTAATAACTTTTATAGCGCTTATAGGAGTAGCCATCATGGCAAGAGAATTTGCTCGTACTGATCGAGTAGCACAAGAAATTCAAAAAGAGATCGCGATGATTATTCAGCGCGAAGTTAAAGACCCACGTTTAGGTATGGTCACGGTAAATGCCGTTGAGATCACGCGAGATTTAGCTTATGCAAAAATCTTTGTTACTTTCTTTACCTTGGAAGGTCAAAATGTTGATCATTCACTTGAAGTACTAAATGAAGCAGCAAGTTATATTCGTACATTGTTAGCTAAACGCATTAAAGCGCGTATTATGCCAGAGCTTAGATTTATCTATGATAGCTCAATGGTTGAAGGTGTTCGCATGGGCAATCTAGTCGACCAAGCGGTTGCGCAAGACATGAAAAACCATGAAGGCGATCTAAGCGAAACTGATGTAGACGAAGCTCCAGAGAGTGAATAACGATGGCGAAAAAAAGAAAAGGTCGTGCAATTAACGGCGTTTTACTGCTTGATAAGCCATACGATATGTCATCGAATAGTGCTTTACAAAAAGTTAAACGCATTTATTTTGCTCAAAAAGCTGGCCATACCGGAGCTTTAGATCCCCTTGCTACGGGGATGTTGCCGATATGTTTGGGTGAAGGAACTAAGTTTTCACAATTTTTACTCGATACCGATAAAACTTATCAAGTTACCGCTAAATTAGGCGTTCGAACCACCACTAGCGATATTGATGGTGAAGTGGTTAGCGAGAGAGCGGTTAATGTCAGTGCAGAGCAATTGGCAGAAGCATTAGCGTCATTTCGTGGTACTACCAAGCAAGTACCTTCAATGTATTCAGCGTTAAAGTATCAAGGGCAACCGCTCTACAAATACGCACGTGAAGGTATTGAAGTACCAAGAGAGTCACGTGACATTACGGTGTTTCGTTTAGATTTATTGCGCTTTGAAGGTGATGAAGTTGATTTAGATATTCATGTTTCTAAAGGTACTTATATCCGTACTATTATTGACGATTTAGGTGAGTTACTTGGCTGCGGCGCACATGTTGCGCATTTACATCGTAGTGCTGTTGGTAATTATCCAACCGATCGTATGGTCACTATGGCGCAGTTAGAAGCCTTACTTGCACAAGCTGAAAGTGAAGAGGTTGCCCCGTCGGTTTATTTAGATCCGTTATTATTACCGATGACTTCTGCTTGTGATGGCATTCCTGCTGTTTTTGTTGATGATATGTCGGCTAACTTTTTACGCCATGGCAATCCAGTGCAATGCTCGAACGCGCCAAGCGAAGGCTTAGTACAAGTTTTTATTGGCGATGACGTTGAAACCGGTGAGTTTATTGGTATTGGCCATATAGATGATGATGGTTTAGTTGCACCTAAACGTATTACGGTTGTCGGCTAAACTCGGCTACTATGCGTAGACTAGCAGTATAAGTTGCAATTATCGTTAATACTGCTAGAATACGCGCTCTTTAGAACGTCTTGCTGATTTAGTGTTCGGCTCGACGCGATTTTTAAACACTAAAATTAAGGTAAATATTATGTCTTTAAATGCTGCTGAAAAAGCTGCTATCGTTGCAGAATACGCACAAGCTGAAGGTGACACTGGTTCTCCAGAAGTACAAGTTGCTTTGTTAACTACACAAATCAACCACTTACAAGGTCACTTCAAAGAGCACATCCATGATCACCACTCACGTCGTGGTTTATTACGCATGGTAAGCCAACGTCGTAAATTACTTGATTACTTAAAAGGCAAAAACGTTGAACGTTACACTGCTTTGATCGGTAAATTAGGTCTACGTCGTTAAGACTAGCTTTATTTAATAAAAGCAAAAGATCTTCAAAAGGAGCCTAATGGCTCCTTTTTTTATTGCTGATTATTTATCTCTGATTTTTT